>OFGF01000857.1_pt1 | contig 22482 bp, 20 predicted proteins | sample 1521711 | NCBI WGS metagenome assembly OFGF01 (sample SAMEA3504092, study PRJEB24116) | mouse gut metagenome | biome: mouse gut; feature: mouse-associated habitat; material: faeces | place: Denmark | collected 2011 | reverse complement strand
TTTTTATTTGCGGCGACTGTGCAGTCGCCACTCCATTTAAAATGCCGTCCAACATTGTAGGAACCCAGTTCATAGTAGTTTCTGATCTTGTCAGCCACATAGTTCAGGTCATTGTCAATGGCATATGCAGGGAACATACCAATGGGTGACTTGACCGTGTCCTTTCCACTGTTCTGGGTATAGAAGTAATACTTTGCTTCACTGCACCCGGTTCTAAGAACCACGGTGAACAGTCCTTCAATGGTGATCTTTTCACGCAACAGCTTACCGATCAGCTTCACCGTGGTCAGTCCATTGTCCAGCGTCTCCAGGTGGGTCATATAGGCCACCACAACGTCATCAGGAAGGTCTTTGCAGACTTCAATGATCTCAAAGTAATTTGCCCCGAAATCATTGTACTTGTCCCACCCGGTTTCCTTGATGCGGTTCATGTACGGTACTGCCAGGATATACTGGAAGTCATCCACCACAATCAGCTTCTTTCCGGCAGCTGCCTGTTCCTTCATGAACCGGGTGATCTTGCGGGCATCCGTTTCATTGTTCAGCATGGTGAAGTGATTCTTGAACGGCAGGGGCTTCCCCACCGGGTTCACCACTGCGGTTGTAGCTGCGTCACAGTTCCGCAGGCTGGTACTCTTTCCAGTACCGCTTTCACCCATTACTAAGATTTTCTGTGCCATAAATCGTTACCATCCTTTCTTTTTCAAACCACAGCCACACATCATTTTTACAATGTCAAGCTGTGCTTCATAGACTTCAATAGTTCTCTTTGCAGTTTCCAGTTCGCCGATCAGCTGTTTATTCTGAATGTTCAATGCGTTTATGGTTCTTTCTGTCATTTCCTTGCTTTCAGCCAGATTGTTGCATCTGGTCTTTAATTCACGGCATTCAGCCTTTAAGGCATTTATTTCATCCTCGTATGCTTTACACCGTGATTCCATAATTTCATCCATCATTCATCACCACCGTCCCCGGCACCACCTTCAATGACTTTTGATGCCCACATATCAGCCCAGTGCAAGATCATATACAGCTGTGTCTCATGCCCCTTGACACCATAGTTTGCAGTCTCATACAGGCCGTCATGGTATCTGATTGCATACTCTTCTTCCTCTGTCAGATCAATATAAAGGGTGGCGAGCTTGATAGACCGTGTTGCATGGTCAAGGGGAAGAAGGTCAGGGTTGCGTTTCCACGGCTTTGCTTCGGACTGCTTATACTTCTGCACAGGGTCTTTCTGTGTGGGCTTGCCGTCCTTTATCATGTTGGGAACATACATCTGCTTGCCATAATCACCGCACTTGCCCAGATCATGCAGGGCTGCAGCGATCACCACGCTGTTCTGAACCTCGTTGTACCCAGCACCACCCAGCAGGGCAACGCCAATCTTTTCTGCCATGTGGCACACGTTCAGGGAGTGTTCAGCAAGCCCGCCTGTACCGAAAGAATGGTTGCCACCTGATGCCGGGGCGGTGAAGAATCCCGCACCTTCCATGTAGGCAATCAGGTCTTCGATGCCCTCACGCCCGGTCTTTTTCAGCATTTCAATAACTTCTGTCTTGACCGGGTTATCAACTGCCTGTTTCTCCTGCTTTGTTGCTTCTGTTTTTGCCATGTTCTCATTCTCCTTTAAATTGATTTTTTATGATTGATTCAAAGTGTACCCACCTTGATTTCAACACTTCATAAAGTTCCTTGTCATCCGGGTCATCCACTAACTGCTTGAACAGGTCATAGTCTTTTGGGTAAAGAAGCACCGCAAGACCCCCTGCCCGGTCAATCCCTCTAAGGTTAAAAATCTGTAAATCGGATGGTTTGCCGTTTGGTGCTTTCAGTTCAAGACCGATGAACCGCCCTTTGCAGCATACCAACAAATCAGGTATCCCTTTCTTTGTATAAGCTGCACCGCCCCAGTATTTCAGAAACCAACATCCGTTTTCCTTCAGGAAGTCTTTGACCCTGTTTTCAAAGTTCTTTTCTGCTGCCACTGGTTTTCACCTTCCTTCTGCATGAAATCCTTACAGGGATATTCCCTTGAACCTTCCACGCACTTACTGTATTTGACACAATCCTTGCAAGTCATCCTTTCACCTTCCTTCACCTTCCAACTGTTCAATGAACTGCTGCTGAATGTTCAGGACTTCTTGGGTGTAATCGGTTGTAAAAATGCCTTTGTCCCATAACCGTTCAGCACCGTTTTCCCCCATGTTATAAGCCATAAGCACCATGTCAACATCCTGATACCGTTCAAACAACTTCCTAAGTACGAACACGCCTGCCCTGATGTTTTGGTATGGGTCAGTATAATCAGTGACACCAATGGTTTCTGTCAGCCATCTGTGGTTTTTCACATTGATTTGCATATACCCATAGTCATCTGTTTTACTGATTGCAGCAGGGTCAAAATGGCTTTCATGCTGAATCAGTGCCATGACAAGGGTGAAGTCTATGTTGTAGCCTGAACACAAGTAGAAAACAAATTCCTGCTGTTCTTCCGGCATCAAACAATCAAGCGGTTGAAAATCCAAGTCACCCGCACCCCAGTCAAGGGAAATTTCTTCTGTGAAACAGCGGTCATCATACGCCCCATATACAAGGGTTTGTATATCAGCCTGTTCATTTATATGTATCTGTTCTTCCACCCTGTCCTTGGCGGTTATATAAGTTTTCAAGGCATATCCTGCAACCCCGCCAACCGCCACGCCAAGGAACGCTGCAAGGCAAACCAGTATGATGACCCGCTGTGCCATTGCTTTCCTTCTAAGATTCTTTGAATAATTCATCTGTCAATTCCTTTCCTTCCCGCAATGCTGCAAGGTTCTTTTCTTCAATGCTGCCTTTCACCAGTAGGTAATAATAAAAACAGGCATTGTCCTGACCTATGCGGTGGACACGCTTTTTTGACTGTTCCCAAAGGTCACAAGACCCTTTCCCAAGTGGCAATGTAAAATAAATGACCTTGTTCGCCTTTTGGAAATTACCACCCATTGCACCCGCCTGATACTGAATGAAGGTAATGCTGTTATCGTGGCGTTCATAAGCGGTTCGGTTATCTTCACCGCCACGAACCACTGAAACAGGTCTTTCAAACCGTTCCGCAATGGTTTTCATCGCTTCATATTCAGCAGTGAAGTTGTAGAACACAATCAGCCTGTCTTCTGTTGACTGCACCAAGTCCCTGAACCCTTCCAGTTTTTCCTTGTGGTACTGACCACACAACTGCCTTGCATACAAAGTCTTGGTCAGATTGTTGTCACCAACCAGTTCAACCCTTGGTGTCACATCCCTGCCGTAAAAATCTGAATCATCTTTGAACTGAACCATGTTCCGGGTATCAAATATCAGGTAACTGTTTTTAATGAAATACTGGTATTCCTTAGTGACCGCAAACATGATTTTCTGTTCAACCTGTTCAGGAAGGTCAAGGACTTCACTGGTTTTCATGAATACCGCACCATGTTCAGCAAGTTTCTTTTTCAGGTGTTCAACGTGTTTATAGCCAACAATGACTTCCTGCTTGAAACCATCGCCATTTTCAACCCAACGGGTGTCAACATAGCTGTTCCAAAATGCTTTTTTCGGAATATCCCAACCAAGCAAACGAACCTGTGACCATAGCCTTTCATATTTCCCGGCTGTTGGTGTGCCTGACAGCAGCACCACACTTTCAGGTTTCATTTTCAGGATGAACTTTGACCGTTTGGCGTTCTCATTCGTTATCAGGCTTGATTCATCCAACATCAGGGTGAAGTTGTCCAATGTCAGCAACCAATTACGCCTGAACACTAAATCATAATTGACCACGCCCACAATCTGACTGTCAGGCTTATAATATTTGTCCGTTTCCACCCTGTTCCTGAATGTGACCATCTGACTTTTACTGGTCAAGTCAAACACTGCATAATCAGGATAATGTTCTGTGAAGTGCTGCACCCAGTCATCAATCTTGGACTTCTGACAAATGACAAGGTTCACTGCATTGTTCAGCAAATACATTTTTTCAGCACCTACAAAGGTTTTGCCAAGACCCATATCAAGGTAATATGCAACCCGGTTGAAGTGTTCAGTTTGGTTCAGTACCCGGTTCTGATGGGGCATGAAGTTCAGTTCATTCATCTATCTTGATACCTGTACACTTTTCAAAGATTTCAGGGTCAAAGTTCGGCAAAGCCTTGATGATGTCTTTCTGACGGTCTGACAAGCTGCCCCACCATAACTGACCACAATCAGATTCATCAAGCACTTTCAGATAACCGCCAGTTGTTTCATGTGTCGGATGCTCTGCCTTTTCTTTATCTGTCATATTCTCTGAATATACCCATTCAACAACATTCTTTGGTATCTGATTCAGCAAGTACCGGGCATCACTGTTCAACCAATCCCTGTATGACCAATCAGAAGGCTTGTTAAACATGAAAATCTTCTGTTCTTCTGTCATGAAACAGCCAGTATTGAAAGAAGATTTGTTCCAGTCCCCGGTGTTCCTGTTCCCGGTGTTCCAGTCCCCGGTGTTCCTGTTCCCGGTGTTCCTGTTCCCGGTGTTCCTGTTCCCGGTGTTGCAGAATCCCGTGCAATCTTTCCCTATGTTCACGATACGCAAGACTTCATCCCAAGGGATTTCACGCACAATTTCAAGTTTGTTCGTGCAGCACTTGTTTCCTTCCTCTGCAATGTCACCATAGGCAATCACTTCTGCAACCTTGTTTTCAGGGTTGAATGAATAGTAATTGAAGCAGTCAGCAGCCTTTCTACAAAAGTGCATCCCACGCCCGCACCGTACCGGGGCAATATCTTCTTCAAACTTGCCGGGGCAAGCGTACTGTTTGGTGTTCCCATTCGGTGAACAAGTCCAGTCAGGGTTGAACACTTTGAACCCATGAACTGCATTTTGAACATTGTTGTTTTCCATTCCCTTATTCCTCACTTTCCAAGTAGGCAACCGCCTTGTCATAATTGTGTTCTAACATTTTCAGTTCTTCTTTTTCCCGTGATTCCTTATCACATACCGCCCTGTATATGGCATCATCCCGGTACATTGTGACCTGTTTCTTTATCAGGTCAGTGATAACCTTTGGTTCAAGGGCATCCAGTTCCCAAGATTCGTCACCGAACTGGTCAATATACTTGGATGCTCTGCTGTCTGTAATCTTTGCCGGGTTCGGGGGCGGGTTGTATGTCTGAATCTGATTCATGGTCAGTGCTACACGCTTCACAAACACATCAGCACCAAACATTTCCAACCTTTCCTGAATGTCCCTTGTCATATCAATACCGCTTGGGTCATGGTCGCCCAAATGGATGATGATTCTTTTTTTCCTTTGCTTCTGCCGGATGAAACGCTGTGCAGCACTCCACATTTCTGACTGGGAAGTGTAGCCCCTACATGAAAAGTATGGTGTATCAAGCGGGCTGCAAGCCTGTCCAACGATGTCAACCAGTGCATCCTTTTCAACCCAAACTTCAACATAGTTTGGTTGCCCCTTCCACTTGTCAAGGTTGTATGAATACCTTGCGGATGCAATCACATCTGCCGGGGTGTCCCAGTGGCTTTCACTTCTAAGGTTGCGGGTTCTGTCCGTGACACTGTGCCAGTCAATCAACCCTGCAAGTCTGCCGTCATTGATAAGACTTCCCACATTCTTGTAGCTGCGTTCATTGTTTGGGATGTAGCCCCTTGCAACCAACTGATAATAAACTTGTCTAAGGGTCAGTTCATATCCCTGTGCAGAATATTCATCAACCACCTGATTCACCAATTCAATCAAGTCAAGGCTTTTCTGCTGAAACCTGATTTCCTTGTATCGGATTTTTGGCATATCCTGCACCCCCTACACTGATATTCCTTCAATCTCTGCAAAGCGGTTTGCATTGATGAAGTACGCCCAACGGTTTTCAGAAGTCTTGATTGCATACCCCCAAGGGAAAACACCCTGCTGCAATCCCTTCCTGACCGTCCCCTTGTCCATGCCAAGGAAAACCGCTGCTTCTTCCGGCAACATCCGCTTGATTCTACCTTCTGCAACCGCCCCCTTTGGCATCACAACAACCTGTGCTTCTTCCTGTTCAAAATAATCAGGGGCAAGACCAAGTGACACTGCAATATCACTTTGAACCTTCTCTGATGGTGTGGTCTTGTCATTCAGGTACATACTGATTGACCCCTTGCTTTTCCCGGTCATCCCAACAACCTGTGCCTGATTAAGACCTAACTGCTGCATAGCCTTTTTCAACTTTTCGCTGAACTTCATTTTTTATCACCCTTTCTTTTATTCATCAGGGAACGCATTGTTATTGTACTGTTTCCTGATTCTGATTTTCACAACACCTGATTCCAACTGGTCAAAGCTGATTTCCTTGAACCGCTGACCCTTCTGTTTCAGCCCTTCCATATATGCCATGTATTCCAGTTTTCCATCAAATTCAAGAATCTGTTCAATCCATGCTGCAACGATTTTCTTCAACTTTCTCACCTTCTTTCATAGCCTGATTCAAAAGATACGCTGCAAAATCTGCCTTGGCTTGCATTGCTTCAATGTTGGTCATCTTAGAAATCTGTTCAACCAACGCACACGCATCAAACACCAGTGATTCATTCATCTTCATATCATTCATACCGCTGAACCCTCCTGACACGTTTTGAATTATCAAAATAACCTATTGGCAGATTCAAAACCTGACACAACTTTATTCTGTATAATTCAGTTGGTTTTGATTTCCCATAAGCCCACTTGCTGATAAGCCCTGAACTGCAACCAAGTTCTGTTTGTAACCAGTAATACTTGATTTTGTTTTCAATCAGGTAATTACTAAATTGGGTGTGGTTGAAGGGCTTACTGTAACTCTTGCCACCTTCTATTGAAGCCTGTGCAACAGCATTTTCCAAAACAGGAACTTCAATCACTGCATTTTCGGTCTGAACTGTGACCGTTGGCAATTCATCAATATCAGGCACAATGTGGCGTAAACAGTTAATGACATACCGCTGACTGTCAGGAACAGATGCCATGATACGGGCAGCTTCTAAAAATATTTCCGGCTGCATGACTGATACCTGTATATCCTGTTTTACGGGTTCAATGTGTTCTCTTACCCTGAAATAAGAATCAACCAGTTCACGCTGCACTTTCCACGCCAAGTCATCTGTGAAGGACTTCACCAACATCAGGTAGCCGGATTCAGTTATTAGATGAACTTCCTTTGGTGTACCGCCTTGCGGTCTTTCAATGCCAAGCTGACGAATTTCGTCGGGCTGGGTTATCTTAAAGAAATCAACGGCATTTACAAAACGCTGCCTATTTTGATTAAAATTCCTGCTTGCTGTTCCTTCTGGTCTTTGATGTACCGTATCAATATCTTTGAAGGTGACAACCCGTTTCCCGTGCCATTCTTTGATGACCACATCCGTACCGCAAATGTTCATTACATCATTCACTCTTTTTCTCACCTTCTTTCTTTTTCTGCTTCTGCCTGTCCTTCATGAAAGCCATACCTTCACCGAATGAAAGAAGTTTTTCTTTTTCCATTTCAGACAGGTCAGGAATCACCTTCCCAAAGGTTTCAAGTATCTTCTTTTCTTTTTCTGACATACAGTCACTTCCTTTCTACTTTGTTTTTCGTTACACGCTTTGCAGCGGATTCACGATGTTACCGCTTACGGTCACTATCCCGTTGTGGACAGATTCACTTGTCAATATGCTTTGATTTACCATTCAGTCCCTATTGGTTTGTTGCTTGTGAGATGATTATATATCTCTCAAACAATATTGTCAATAGTTTTTTTGTTGTTTTTGAGATTTTTTATTGTTTGTGTGATATTTTCTATTGACGGTAAAGGTTTTTAACTGTATAATTGGAAACAAGAAAAGAGGTGACTACATAATGAAAGACCGAATCAAGAAAATTAGAAAAGAACTTGATTTGACTCAACAGAAATTTGCCGAAAAAATAGGTGTAAAACAAAATACGGTTGCCCAATATGAAATGGGAAGAAATATACCTATTGATTCAGTAATTTCACTAATCTGCCGGGAATTTAATGTAAATGAGCAGTGGTTGCGTGACGGGACTGGGGAAATGTTCATTGAACAGACAAGGGATGAACAGATTGCTTCTTTTGTGGGTTCAATCCAAGCCAGTGCAGATGATTCGTTTAAGAAAAGATTCATTTCAATGCTCTCTGCACTGGATGAATCTGAATGGGAAGTATTAGAGAAGATGACACTTATGCTACATGACAAAATGGACTAGGCATCAGCCTAGTCCAAGAATTGCTTTGACATAGCAGTATATCAGTTTCAAAATCCGATTATCCGCTTTGTCAAGCAACTCAATAATTAGTTCCTTGTAGTCCATGTGTTTCATCTCCCTTGTAAAACGCACGTTCTAAAGTAGCGATATAATAATTATAGCAAACATATGTTCGTGTGTCAATGACGGAAAGAAGGTGAATAATGGAAATATTTCAAAAACGCTTTATACAGGCAAAGGAACAAAGTGGGTTGCGGTGGGTAGATATAGCAAACCGTTCAGGACTGGATAAAGCAAGCATCAGCCAGTACAAAAACGGTGTTCATACCCCTGAACCTGATGCCCTTTACCGTTTAGCTGTTGCCCTGAATGTTAGCATGGAATGGTTGACTGGTGCAGATATTCCAACAGTATCAGTTGATGATTCTGAAATCCTTAACCGTTACCACCAACTGAATGACCTTGGAAAGCAAGAATTTACGCAATTTTTAGATGGCTTGTTGTCAGATGAACAGTATAAAAAGTAACAGGTAACTGTTGATTTTGCCATTTTCTATATTATACTTTTTTATAATTTATTTTTTTTTAATCAAAAAAAAAAAAGACTGTTAAAGAATTTGATTCTAACAGTTACCAACAGTTACCTATTAGATTTTACATGGGTTTTTAACAGCTACTATTGACAGCTACTAAGTGATACCACAAAAGAAAGGGGAATTATGAAGAAGTTTACATTAACCATCAAAAGAATTTTAGGGGTATTTTTTCTAATTGCGTTTATTATGTCAGTATATCTTACATTTACCGATTTGACAGAACACCTTATTGCAGCCCTTTTCACCTGTTTATTTTTTGGGTGTATTGCATTTTTATTATTAAAAAAGCCAAAGAAAATTGCTACTTTATCAGAAAACCATAGTGAGTCCTATCCCGACTTAACAGCTTCATATATGGGTTCTGAAAATACAGTTGCAGAATCTAACAGTGAATCATCACGATTAGTTCAGCCCACACGGGAAGAAATTGCTGCAAAATGCCGAACACCTGACCTTATACGTCTTATTCAGGAATCTTATCAAATAATGTATGAAACGGACAATCCTGAAACACTGTGCAGTCGTTATAAATTTGCTTCATCCAAGGCAGAAGAATTGAACTATTATTACCGTCAAGGTTGGTATGCGGATATTTCCAAAATAAACCAATATGCTGAAATGCTCTGCGATGAAAACTATTCCAAACTGATTTTTCGGTGTTATCAGAAATATGTAAACAAAGCAAATCAGGAACTTAAAACAAAGAAAGGGGTAGATAAAAGAATTGACAAATTTTGGAGTATCATCCAAAGCAATGTTGATACTGAAATGTATATACATTTAAGGCAACAATAAAAATTGAACCCCCAACCGTTGCAGCGGTCAGGGGTTCGGCACTTAATCAAGCAAGGACTGAATTGGCATCCAGTGAAAACTTGAAAAAGGCTATGCGTCTAAGATTATACCATTTCAGTCCTTCGTTTTCAACAGAAAGGACAGATTTTTTATGGGAAAAAGAAACCCTAACGGTTACGGGTGTGTAACCAAACTGAAAGGCAACAGGCTGAAACCTTGGATTGTGAAGGTGACTGTGTATGATGAAGAAGGTCATTCAAAACAAGTCCCAGTTGCCTATGCAGAAACAGAAGAACAAGGGAACATACTGCTTGCACAATACAACAATAACCCTTGGAACATTGACCGGGAAAAAGTCACCCTGACTGTATTATATCAGCGTTGGTCAAAAATAAAGCTGCCAAAACTGGGGACTTCCCTGCAAAGTTCATTAAAGTCAGCGTTCAAGCACTGTTCAAAATACTATGGTATGAAATACAGAAGCATCCGGGCATATCAAATGCAGGACTGCATTGACAACTGCGGGTGCGGATATTCCACACAAGGGGCAATCAAAAACCTTTGGGGGCATCTTGACCGCTTTGCCTTTGAATGTGACATAATCGAAAAAATGTATTCCACCTTGACCACCGCCCCGCCAATACCTGAAACCAACAGGACACCCTTCACCCCTGAACAGGTTGAACAGTTATGGAATATTCAGGGTGATGACTGGGTGAACACGGTTCTGATTTACTTGTACACTGGTTTTCGATTGACTGAACTGCTGAACATGAAAACCGAACAAGTGAATATCAAGGACTGGTATTTTCAGGGCGGTATCAAGTCAGCATCCGGCAAAGGCAGAATTGTCCCAGTGCATGAAAAAATCAAGCCAATGGTTCAAGCACTGGTTGACCAAGGCAACGTGTATCTGTTCAGCTATCAGGGGAAAAAGATTTCACAGACCCAGTATTATCAGTTTTGGGGTGAAGTCATGAAAAAGATTGAAGCAGATAAGACCCCGCATGAAGCAAGGCACGCTTTTGAAACCAATCTTGACAATGCCGGGGGCAACAGAAAATGTATTGATATGCTGATGGGGCACAAGTCAAAGGATGTCGGCAACCGGGTATACAATCACAAAACCATTGACCAGTTGCGGGACACCGTGAACCTGTTAAAATAATATTTTTTACGCTGAACCAGTAACAAATTAGAAACAAGGAAAGCGGGAAACACCGAAAAATCAAGTGTTTCCCGCTTTTTTGAAATCATTATACCACATGCCGTTAATTTCAATCCACACTCCCGCACGGGGAGTGACACGACATAATACATCTTATAAGAGGATATGACGATTTCAATCCACACTCCCGCACGGGGAGTGACAAGACAGCGGCCAGGATCTGGCTGAGGGTGACAATTTCAATCCACACTCCCGCACGGGGAGTGACGCAAGACGGCCACCAGGCGCCTGATCAATGCCAAATTTCAATCCACACTCCCGCACGGGGAGTGACCAAGCATGTTTTTGATAAGCACATGACCGGGGAATTTCAATCCACACTCCCGCACGGGGAGTGACTCGGGCCGGGCCTGGCACTATCTGATATACAGATTATTTCAATCCACACTCCCGCACGGGGAGTGACGGCCAGAGCAAGCAGCCGCTTTTTTAACTCCACAAATTTCAATCCACACTCCCGCACGGGGAGTGACCAGTCACAGCATCCCCGCCAGACAGCAGGGCACATTTCAATCCACACTCCCGCACGGGGAGTGACGGCCAATCGCCAAGCCCAAAACACCAACAGCGATATTTCAATCCACACTCCCGCACGGGGAGTGACAACCAGCATCTTCCAACAAACCCATATTTAAAGTAATTTCAATCCACACTCCCGCACGGGGAGTGACCATCAAAAGGGTCGTTTCAAACCTTTCTTGGGGATTTCAATCCACACTCCCGCACGGGGAGTGACTTCAATAAATCATCAGCAATTCCCATTACAACTATTTCAATCCACACTCCCGCACGGGGAGTGACGATTATATGCAACAAAATAATATAACTTTAGACCCAATTTCAATCCACACTCCCGCACGGGGAGTGACTCTTTCGGCGTGTATTTCTGCGCCAATTCATCATAATTTCAATCCACACTCCCGCACGGGGAGTGACCGCTATATGGCTCTAAAATCGCCGTGTTAAGCGATTTCAATCCACACTCCCGCACGGGGAGTGACTATTGGGACACGGATTCCATTAAAGGCTATAATCTATTTCAATCCACACTCCCGCACGGGGAGTGACGCCGTGTCAATCAGTGGGTGTCATTAAAAACCCAAATTTCAATCCACACTCCCGCACGGGGAGTGACCATTATAACATCTTACAATATCATAACCCCCATCCATTTCAATCCACACTCCCGCACGGGGAGTGACTTGGCGACAAATTTTTTGACGATTTGGCACAGGATTTCAATCCACACTCCCGCACGGGGAGTGACTTTAAGCGATATTCTATCATGCATGTTTTCACTTATTTCAATCCACACTCCCGCACGGGGAGTGACCGGGCAAATCCGGCGCAAAGTGGTTTTTTATAACGATTTCAATCCACACTCCCGCACGGGGAGTGACAATTAAATTTGCCTCTAATATTGTCACAACATTAATTTCAATCCACACTCCCGCACGGGGAGTGACCTGGTCTTCACCGGATAGTGCACTATAAAGCTATTTCAATCCACACTCCCGCACGGGGAGTGACGACGACAGGGGCGCCGCTGGTATCAATCTCTCAATTTCAATCCACACTCCCGCACGGGGAGTGACAGTCAAATACCACATTCCATTACCATAATACCCCGATTTCAATCCACACTCCCGCACGGGGAGTGACCTTTTACCCAATTACCGTCACCATCTCTTACACCGGATTTCAATCCACACTCCCGCACGGGGAGTGACAACAAAACAAAACAAAAGGAATTTCAATCCACACTCCCGCACGGGGAGTGACAGACGGTTTTAAAGATGAAATTAATCGCCAATTCATTTCAATCCACACTCCCGCACGGGGAGTGACTCAAATCTATTTCCCGCGGGGCCGATTATGTCGATTTCAATCCACACTCCCGCACGGGGAGTGACAGGCGCGGCATCCCGGGGACGGGGTAGTGCGGGGATTTCAATCCACACTCCCGCACGGGGAGTGACATCATATCACAGCAAATCTGATTGGTCAAAAAAATTTCAATCCACACTCCCGCACGGGGAGTGACATACACGTTATAATATATGTGTACCACAAACAAACATTTCAATCCACACTCCCGCACGGGGAGTGACGGTGCCCTACAATCCCTATGGTAAGATTATTGCAATTTCAATCCACACTCCCGCACGGGGAGTGACTATCATTAAGATGGCCATTCAACATTAACGCATACCTTTCAATCCACACTCCCGCACGGGGAGTGACTATAATCCATATTTAGCACATCATACATCTTTTATTTCAATCCACACTCCCGCACGGGGAGTGACTACGCACGCCAACCGCTATGCGGCAAATTTATTGTGATTTCAATCCACACTCCCGCACGGGGAGTGACAATATCCCCCTGTGCATCACCGATTTGTACTGTATTTCAATCCACACTCCCGCACGGGGAGTGACAAAATAATGCCGGTATAATGGTAAATAATGGAGATTTCAATCCACACTCCCGCACGGGGAGTGACATTGGTCAGATGTTGACATCAGGCGGCGAATTGCATTTCAATCCACACTCCCGCACGGGGAGTGACTTTATTTAGGAGTCTATGAGAGGGAAGATCATATATTTCAATCCACACTCCCGCACGGGGAGTGACAGCCTACGGGGCGATTTATGCTGGTGCGCCGGACTATTTCAATCCACACTCCCGCACGGGGAGTGACTTACCTATTCGATCACATGATGATATGGGATTTGATTTCAATCCACACTCCCGCACGGGGAGTGACTTGTACTGCGAAGAGATTGACATGGTCAATGAGATTTCAATCCACACTCCCGCACGGGGAGTGACCTCCCCCCTAAATTATTGGGCGCAAATGGTATACATTTCAATCCACACTCCCGCACGGGGAGTGACGTCTGACAAAAGGAGTTGCTATGGCATCAAATAATTTCAATCCACACTCCCGCACGGGGAGTGACGGTGGTCGCATTATCGTTTGGTTTTTCCAGTACCCAATTTCAATCCACACTCCCGCACGGGGAGTGACTGAATACCTTTGTAATATATTCAAGGAGAACAGAGATTTCAATCCACACTCCCGCACGGGGAGTGACAACGCGTTAATGTATGCGCAGATTGACAATAAATGATTTCAATCCACACTCCCGCACGGGGAGTGACATCAACGTCAGACCATTGGCTGTAGTTAGTTTCATTTCAATCCACACTCCCGCACGGGGAGTGACAGCATCACGTTCAAATGGTAACAAACAATCATCCATTTCAATCCACACTCCCGCACGGGGAGTGACGAGCCAGTGCTTTCAATCTCTGTGCCCTATCAGATTTCAATCCACACTCCCGCACGGGGAGTGACTGGTCATCAAGGAAATGATGATCTGCTACTGCGTATTTCAATCCACACTCCCGCACGGGGAGTGACGCAATTTGCACAAATCTGGCGGTGCATATACTCCAATTTCAATCCACACTCCCGCACGGGGAGTGACACTTTTCTATCTTCTTCATTTTCGGCAAAAATCTATTTCAATCCACACTCCCGCACGGGGAGTGACCGTTGCATGATTCCCTCCCTCACATCTTGAAAAATTTCAATCCACACTCCCGCACGGGGAGTGACCACGCTCAAACTGGTTCATTACCGCCAACATCCCATTTCAATCCACACTCCCGCACGGGGAGTGACGCCATTCAGCTTGTTGAGGACGCTCTGGTTGTCATTTCAATCCACACTCCCGCACGGGGAGTGACGTGAACATGCAGGATGTTGACCCTTGGCCTGATGCATTTCAATCCACACTCCCGCACGGGGAGTGACCCGTCAACATTCCATCTGGCAAATCTTTCCGCATATTTCAATCCACACTCCCGCACGGGGAGTGACAACCCACATTTTTCTCATGTTCCCATCTCTGTAAAATTTCAATCCACACTCCCGCACGGGGAGTGACGGCCCAGGCGTGGGGGCAGTTGCAGATTCTTTTTATTTCAATCCACACTCCCGCACGGGGAGTGACGGCTGCAAACGCAGAAGTGTCCGGCAATATGGACATTTCAATCCACACTCCCGCACGGGGAGTGACTTTGCTCTTTGAGGTTTCTTTTGATTTTGACAAATTTCAATCCACACTCCCGCACGGGGAGTGACTACCTTTCCCTCCCTGATTGACTTCGCAATGCAATTTCAATCCACACTCCCGCACGGGGAGTGACACGATTTGCATTTTTTTTCTTGCGTGGATAGCGATATTTCAATCCACACTCCCGCACGGGGAGTGCCCTTCCTCTCTCTGTTCCGGCGTGGGGATTCCGGGCTATTTCAATCCACACTCCCGCACGGGGAGTGACAAGGCACAAAGACCGCATGGATAAATTCAGCGTAATTTCAATCCACACTCCCGCACGGGGAGTGACGGTATGTCGTTTAAATGTCTGCATTCTTCTTCTGATTTCAATCCACACTCCCGCACGGGGAGTGACCGGCTTTCCGTTGTTGATACGGAAAAACAGTTCTATTTCAATCCACACTCCCGCACGGGGAGTGACCACTTCTGCGACATTCTCATTCTGCTGTTTTTCTATTTCAATCCACACTCCCGCACGGGGAGTGACCTGCGTCCAATGGTTGATTTCACAATGTACTTTGCATTTCAATCCACACTCCCGCACGGGGAGTGACGCAGGTATGGGTTCTTTCTCTTTCTGCTCATGCGATTTCAATCCACACTCCCGCACGGGGAGTGACAATGATGATGGCACTAGTGTCGATAAAACGAAAGATTTCAATCCACACTCCCGCACGGGGAGTGACATTATTAGGGCAAATTGACGGACTGATAGAACAATTTCAATCCACACTCCCGCACGGGGAGTGACGGTTAATTTTGCAGTATCCTAAAATGACTCTCAAGATTTCAATCCACACTCCCGCACGGGGAGTGACTTCATCGTGATATAGTAAACGGAACATGCGTTCAATTTCAATCCACACTCCCGCACGGGGAGTGACACAAGGAAATTGGCTGCTATATCGCAACCACAATATTTCAATCCACACTCCCGCACGGGGAGTGACGACGTCGACTATATATTATACGATGAGTTTATTAAATTTCAATCCACACTCCCGCACGGGGAGTGACGGTCGTTGGAAGTGCATCTGCTCAAGACCTCCCAAATTTCAATCCACACTCCCGCACGGGGAGTGACGTTATAACTTTACAGTAAGGATATCCCAATCTGATTTCAATCCACACTCCCGCACGGGGAGTGACCCGATGATACTTTTGACATGATCGGCCCTCCCGATTTCAATCCACACTCCCGCACGGGGAGTGACGACTCTTATCGGCATACCAACGGCAAATTACGAATTTCAATCCACACTCCCGCACGGGGAGTGACAGGTCTTTCAAATACCATTTCCATTACTGCAAAAATTTCAATCCACACTCCCGCACGGGGAGTGACGGAGCCGGAAATTGCAACACGTTTGGAGACGTTAATTTCAATCCACACTCCCGCACGGGGAGTGACGGTTGCTTATCTGGTTATGTTTAATAATCTTAGATTTCAATCCACACTCCCGCACGGGGAGTGACTCCGGCTCCAAAGGCAGTGTGTACCAATATCCACATTTCAATCCACACTCCCGCACGGGGAGTGACATCAAAGAAACTTTAACTTCATATCGTCTGAACATTTCAATCCACACTCCCGCACGGGGAGTGACATTGTAGGCTATTGTAAGGATTCCATATGATGATATTTCAATCCACACTCCCGCACGGGGAGTGACATAGGGGCTAATTTCACTGTCCTGATAAGTGACCATTTCAATCCACACTCCCGCACGGGGAGTGACAATCCACAGGTACTAAAACAGGATTAATTGGTGATTTCAATCCACACTCCCGCACGGGGAGTGACTCCAGGTCTCCAACTTGGGGGACTAATAATTCCAATTTCAATCCACACTCCCGCACGGGGAGTGACAATTTTATTCTCTTGAAATATGTCATGGTTTTAAAGATTTCAATCCACACTCCCGCACGGGGAGTGACCTAATCTACGCCTTAACATTCGATGATCATCGGGAATTTCAATCCACACTCCCGCACGGGGAGTGACCTATAGTTGCTTCCAGGTGCAGTGCCTTCTTCATATTTCAATCCACACTCCCGCACGGGGAGTGACATGATCCAATTCTTAGCATTGATTTCATATACGGCATTTCAATCCACACTCCCGCACGGGGAGTGACGCTTGGGTACTGGAAAATTTAACGCTATCGGGAATTTCAATCCACACTCCCGCACGGGGAGTGACATTGTGAGCCCATTTTTGCATCGTATATAAACATTTCAATCCACACTCCCGCACGGGGAGTGACGACATTAATTTGATTAAAATTTCGTTAAATAAAAATTTCAATCCACACTCCCGCACGGGGAGTGACTAATTGTAAAATTCAATATGGAGGGTGACAGACTTATTTCAATCCACACTCCCGCACGGGGAGTGACAACGGCTGGATGCCCTGGAAACGGCTGTCGCCGATTTCAATCCACACTCCCGCACGGGGAGTGACATTGATTCATTAAAAATAATCCCATTTAGCGTAATTTCAATCCACACTCCCGCACGGGGAGTGACGGTAAAACGGCCTTTGTTAAGCAGTCGGCGACAGATTTCAATCCACACTCCCGCACGGGGAGTGACGCTACGTGACGTCAGCCAAGCCTCATATCCTTTAGATTTCAATCCACACTCCCGCACGGGGAGTGACCACTTCATCGCTCTTATCAACTCCTTATACAATAAGATTTCAATCCACACTCCCGCACGGGGAGTGACTTCACAGTTCTTTTACGTAAAAGTACAAATTCAGATTTCAATCCACACTCCCGCACGGGGAGTGACTAACGCTAAGTGTATTCCTCTGCCAGGGATAGCGATTTCAATCCACACTCCCGCACGGGGAGTGACTCAACAGATAGCTTTTCAGCGGTATCTTTCACATAAATTTCAATCCACACTCCCGCACGGGGAGTGACACGGTGGCTCAGCAGGCCAGGTCTGGACTAGTACAATTTCAATCCACACTCCCGCACGGGGAGTGACTTTTTTGCGGCGTTGATTGACAGCCTATACAGCGATTTCAATCCACACTCCCGCACGGGGAGTGACGACATTTGCGGACGCTGAAAAAGGACATTTTCCATTTCAATCCACACTCCCGCACGGGGAGTGACCCGATAGGATCGATGATAATTCCTCATTTTTAATTTCAATCCACACTCCCGCACGGGGAGTGACTACAATCACCAAAGTCGGTTGTATCAAAAAACGAATTTCAATCCACACTCCCGCACGGGGAGTGACGATAACAATGGGTTTTTCAACTAATGTTTCACGTATTTCAATCCACACTCCCGCACGGGGAGTGACAGCATACCCGCAGAATATGCTAGTAAACTACAGATTTCAATCCACACTCCCGCACGGGGAGTGACATCTTTTAACAGAAAAATAGATTATTATACTAAAATTTCAATCCACACTCCCGCACGGGGAGTGACAATATCCAAATCAATCAACGGCTGGATGCCCTGGATTTCAATCCACACTCCCGCACGGGGAGTGACTATGCATGGTTATACTTGGTGCTCGTCACGCAAAATTTCAATCCACACTCCCGCACGGGGAGTGACCCTGCTTGGGCACTGGAAAATTTAACGCTATCAGGCATTTCAATCCACACTCCCGCACGGGGAGTGACTTCATCGTTTTTAGAGTTATTAGTACCTCAAGTTATTTCAATCCACACTCCCGCACGGGGAGTGACCTTTTTCAGCGTCCGCAAATGTCAGAGGGTTTAAATTTCAATCCACACTCCCGCACGGGGAGTGACAGGGGCTGTCCTGTACGGTGCTACGGATTTTATGAATTTCAATCCACACTCCCGCACGGGGAGTGACGATATTGATCCATACCGTTTAGGAGCCTGGAAGTTGATTTCAATCCACACTCCCGCACGGGGAGTGACAACGATCGCATGGATGAAATTAATAAATCAATTGATATTTCAATCCACACTCCCGCACGGGGAGTGACTAATAGATTCGCTTAAAATAATACCATTTAGCGTTATTTCAATCCACACTCCCGCACGGGGAGTGACATGAAGATTATGTCGCGTCTTTCAATACAGACGATTTCAATCCACACTCCCGCACGGGGAGTGACATCAGACAAACCAGACCTTCACGGATCAGTTGCATTTCAATCCACACTCCCGCACGGGGAGTGACGATTTTCCCTGGTGAGCTGGGCGACGTTTGCGTCATTTCAATCCACACTCCCGCACGGGGAGTGACGGATCTGGAAATGCAACTTCATTTCGCTATAAAGATTTCAATCCACACTCCCGCACGGGGAGTGACCGCGGCAATATGCCTTTTTGATTGCCGGATCCAGATTTCAATCCACACTCCCGCACGGGGAGTGACTTTATACCGGCCTTGACCTTTGCTTCCAGGACGTCATTTCAATCCACACTCCCGCACGGGGAGTGACTATATTTCCCGGTCTGCTGTTTCCAGTCAATTTCCATTTCAATCCACACTCCCGCACGGGGAGTGACGGCAGATAGCCGGACAGTATTTCGCCTTGATCTGATTTCAATCCACACTCCCGCACGGGGAGTGACGTCGCTGGCGCCTTCCAGCGTGATAGTTGCTTCGATTTCAATCCACACTCCCGCACGGGGAGTGACGTTGCCCAGCCGACACTTGCAATGATAGGAGAGGATTTCAATCCACACTCCCGCACGGGGAGTGACTAAATATCCCCACAACCCGGCCGCCGTACTTTTATTTCAATCCACACTCCCGCACGGGGAGTGACGGTGTCAACCTTGTCTTCGGTTCCTTCTTCGTAATTTCAATCCACACTCCCGCACGGGGAGTGACATTTATCCGGGTACAACATTAACCATACCGGGATAATTTCAATCCACACTCCCGCACGGGGAGTGACTTCCGGCGCCGTCGATTGTTTCGGTTAAATACTCATTTCAATCCACACTCCCGCACGGGGAGTGACGATTGACGAATTTGAGCCACGCGCAAGCGTGGAAATTTCAATCCACACTCCCGCACGGGGAGTGACACATAGTGAGCGATTCCGTACACATGGAATCGCTATTTCAATCCACACTCCCGCACGGGGAGTGACAAATTAAACGGCGTTGACCGTTTGCAGAAGGTCAATTTCAATCCACACTCCCGCACGGGGAGTGACGGATAAAGATTTTCACTTTATACTGATTATTTGTCATTTCAATCCACACTCCCGCACGGGGAGTGACAACAGCGCCGCGATCGAAGACGTGAAGATCTACATTTCAATCCACACTCCCGCACGGGGAGTGACGACGGCCAGATCGACATTCAGGCCGCTTCCGAAATTTCAATCCACACTCCCGCACGGGGAGTGACTCAAGCGCGGCTTCGGTAATCGTGGGATCGAACTCATTTCAATCCACACTCCCGCACGGGGAGTGACATCCCAGGCGTAAGCATTAACTCGATAAGTCCGCTTATTTCAATCCACACTCCCGCACGGGGAGTGACGAACGATCGCCCGTTCTTCCTCCTGGCCTTCGCATTTCAATCCACACTCCCGCACGGGGAGTGACTTCACCGCCTTTCTAGTAATAGCTTAATTCCTTTATTTCAATCCACACTCCCGCACGGGGAGTGACTCGGGTGTCCGTTCGTGTGAGTAAATAGGATTTAATTTCAATCCACACTCCCGCACGGGGAGTGACTTCTTTTCCTTTCCCGAAGGTTTTCACGTATCCATTTCAATCCACACTCCCGCACGGGGAGTGACCCGTGGCTTCGTATAAGGCGCATACTTCCTTGTAGATTTCAATCCACACTCCCGCACGGGGAGTGACTGTGTGCGACCTGTCTAGCCGCCAGATTCCCGACATTTCAATCCACACTCCCGCACGGGGAGTGACGTTATTCGGGATTGTGCCTTTTATGCAAGTCAAAAATTTCAATCCACACTCCCGCACGGGGAGTGACGGCTCCGCTTTCATCATAGCCGGAATTTTTAAACATTTCAATCCACACTCCCGCACGGGGAGTGACGTTGTACCCGGATAAATCCAATGCCCGTTACTGGACATTTCAATCCACACTCCCGCACGGGGAGTGACTATTCCAGCCAGCTTTTCAAGACAATTCTGGCAAAATTTCAATCCACACTCCCGCACGGGGAGTGACATCAACCGGTTATTTTTATTGTCTAAAATTCAGATTTCAATCCACACTCCCGCACGGGGAGTGACGGTTAATAACCGCGCGTTCGGGAATACTCATCAAGTGATTTCAATCCACACTCCCGCACGGGGAGTGACACAACGGCCCTTCCGGCGGTTGTCGGCGCTATTATATTTCAATCCACACTCCCGCACGGGGAGTGACACGGTTCCGGCCACAAATATGTTGGTTTGACTTCCATTTCAATCCACACTCCCGCACGGGGAGTGACCCGCGTCAAAGTCGGCGATCCTGGGGATCCATACATTTCAATCCACACTCCCGCACGGGGAGTGACTAGCACCCTCTTTCTTTTCGTAAATAACAACCATAATTTCAATCCACACTCCCGCACGGGGAGTGACGCGCCGGCGCCGTCCGTTTCTACGGCGAAGATTGAGAGCGCGAAAGGGTTTGACAAAACGCTTGCCGGCGCATATAAGACGATCGGAAGCCTTTATTTAAGGGCCGGAGCCGGGAAAGGAAAGCCGGAACTTGTCGTCATGCCGAATAATACAACCGTGAGAAATTACGGATATTATACCCTTGTTGACGGTACAAAGTGGCTTTATGTGCAGACGACGATCAAGGGCGTTACATATACCGGTTTTTGCAGTAGTAACACAAAATATCTTGCTAAACAGTAAAGCGCCGTTTTCAAAATGTAAAATAATGTTTTAAAAACTACACTTGACCGTTTAAATAATGTGTGATAAAATGGGCGGCGAAGGGGGTTTTAAAGGGGGCACAATCCCAGGACGCCAGGCCGTCGCTATGCGAAGCAAAATTCCGGCCGCCTGACGCGCTAGGAAGGCCCAGAAAGCCCCCGGAATGGTTCAGGCAAGGAAACGGCCACTAAAAGAAATAAGGCCCTTTACGGGGCTTATATTAAGTCTGATTAAGTCTGATATACTCTGATTAAGTCTGACATATCCTGATTAACACTGAAATCAAAAAGACGGCCAGCCGGCCGCCTAAAATATGGTGTATTCACTTGTGTTTCTGAAATTTATAGTGATACTTTGCGGCGTTATCATGTGTTCGGCCGCTTCGGTTATTTCTGTCACTTCATAGGCGGAATCAAGGTTTTCTTGCACTATCCGCCGCGCGTCTGATTCTGAACACGCTTTCACATATCCAAAATGTCCAGGGACATATTCGGGAGAAGTTTTCTTTTTCCAGTACGTTCTATATATCATTTCTTTTCCTTTCCGGGCGGCCGGCTGGGCCGCCCTTTGAATTTTTATCTGACTATCATGGGAAGCGTGGAA
>OFGF01000856.1_pt1 | contig 22483 bp, 24 predicted proteins | sample 1521711 | NCBI WGS metagenome assembly OFGF01 (sample SAMEA3504092, study PRJEB24116) | mouse gut metagenome | biome: mouse gut; feature: mouse-associated habitat; material: faeces | place: Denmark | collected 2011 | reverse complement strand
CGTTTTGACATCAAAACGCTATGCTTGCGCCCTCACCGCCCCCGGCGGTGAGGGCTTTGGCCCCGCCGTTGGCGGGGCTTTCTCCAAGTGGTAAAGTGATTGGAATTAGCGGGCAGAGCCCGCCGCTCCCAACAGGCTATTGCTGCATGGAGCCCCGCGTTTTCCTGACCTAGGACAGCACATCCTCCTCGCCATCCTCGTCCTGCCAGACACAGGAAGCGGCGCACTCCAGGAACCAGTCGGCCCGCAGCAGGGCCAAGATGATGTCCCACATCACGGCGAAGTCGTCGCCATGGCCGTTGTCCTTAAAAGCCAGAACGCTGTCCTCAGAGACGCAGGGAAGATTGTGGACAGCAAACAGATTTTTTACGGTTTGATGTGCATCCTCCAGCTTGCAGCCCCGCCGTTCTATGGCAGCTTTGTCAAAAGAAATTTTTACTGTCATTTTGTGAGCCCTCCTGTTGTGTAGTAGCCCACATTATATCGAGACTGTCACGATATATCCAGATGAATCGGCAGACAGTTCGATGCTGTTGGATGCCAATATATGCTCTGTCCGCTCAAAGAAAAAAGCCCAATGCGTATCAGTGTACACATCAGGCATCTTGGAACTCCTATTCAGAGTGGTACAGCGACCAACTGGGTGTTATGTATGACACCCTTCCTACATTCCTTGTGGGTATGCGGGGTGTCATGTTTGACACCCTGGCCTTGCAGCTCCCGCTGAGATTTGCCGTTCTCCCCAATCCGGTTCCTGACAGGCAACCCTGCTCGGCGCTGTGTCGTGTTTCTTCCCTTGGCCCGCTCCCTCAAGCTGAAATCATGGCAGGCTTCCCCGAAAAAGTATCTGATTGGACGGTCATTTACTTTTACCCCAAGAGCAAATTGCCCTTGGGGTACAGCGAAAAGCCTATAAATGAAATCCAATCTCTTTCGAGAAAGCCTGTTAATAATGATGCAAAAGCAAAACAATATTTCCAAATAAACCGCTGTGTCGCAAGTATAACTCCGATGGGAAAGGCTGTCAAGAGGTTGATTTTGTCGAAATCAACCTCAGTAATCTCTGATGAGGAGGGGATTGGATTTGTCATTTCTACCGAGAATATTCTGTGAAGCTAGCAGGGAGAGTCAATAAAATAACTGGTAAACTTGATGGCCTTTCTTTAGACTTGGTGTCCACCAACAAGGGCAAACTCCGTACCATATTCCCGGAGTATTTCTCTGAGGGGTAGTTGGGCATCGATAAACCGCTCTCTCTTTGCGATAAATACATCTCGGATGACTTTGAAAAATGCGCTTATTCGGTGTAATAGCCGAGGCAGCTGTTTTGTTTGTGTCTTTTTGCAAAAACTAGTTTTAATCCCTTGACAAATTTATTGTCATGGGATATTATATATACGTTTTGGAGGTGTGAATGTGGAAGAGATAATTCGTATGCAAGAAAACCTGCTTTTGATCCGCCGTACAGTTGGTTGGACAGCTGAAGAGTTTGGTGAGAAAATTGGTGTTACCCGACAGACCATCAACAATATTGAAAGTGGCCGTAATAAGCTAACCAAAACGCAGTATATAGCTATGAGAAGCATTCTCGATGCTGAAATGGCACAGTCTCCAGGTGATACAAAAATGCTCAAGGTTCTATTGGATGTTCTTGTGGATCACCCAGAGAACTACAATGATGAGAGCCGCGATGAACTTTTGATAAAAGCAAACTTGATGGCTCCTTCCATCCTTGCGGGAGCTACATCTCGTGCGGATGTTTCTAAAGAATGGATGAGGGTTGCTGGCCTGATTGTCGGTGGAGCTGCCGCCTTCGGGCCATTGGGTATTGGTGTAGGAATAGCAACCATGAATGCCTGGCTTATGAAAGCATTCGTAACAGGTAAAAAGAAACCAACGACAAGGGAGAAAAAAGATGGATAATTATGTAAAAAAGAAAAAAGACATGGTATTCCAAAGTGTAGACTCGCTCCAACAGGTCGTAAATGTGGTAAACGAAGCCGCCGCAGCTCTTAATGACTCTAAACGAACCATCAGGGAAAGCGCCATCCCAGAGGTTCTTGCTGGAGCTCTTGGAGCAGGCATTGGTGGCGTTGGCTCTTTTACGGCTCTTTACGGTTTAGGGGTGACTGGACTCTCTGCCGCCGGTATTACCTCTGGGTTAGCTACCGCCGGATCAATCGTTGGTGGTGGTATGGTAGCCGGTGTTTTCGTATTGGCAGTTCCAATTGCAGCTTTAGCAGCAGGCGGTGTCGGTGTTGCCTCATATCTTAAAAACAAACAGCTACGGCAGGAAAAGGAACGTCTGTATAAAGAGGTTCTGACCCGGCACGAGGCTGTTATCCAAGCATTGAAAGCTGAGGCTGATGCGGACAAGGAGCGCCTCGATTATTTGCAGAGTTTGAACATCCTACTCCAGCAAGCCGTCAAAGATTTGAGACACGATTTGGGTATTGCGTAATAGGAGGTTTTTATGGGAATCCAAATTAAACTGCCCAGCATAGATTTCGCCAAAGTCGGTGATGTTATTGGAAAATCGATACAGAGCGCAATGAAATTCGCTGGAAATCACAAGGTGGGGTTTCTCAGTGGTATCTCTCTTGTTGCCATTGGTGACAACATCCGAGTACGCCTGAAACACAAAAAAGATCAAAAAATATTCGAGGAGAGTTCGGCAAAACAGCAAGAGGTTACAAGGAAACACGAGGCTGAAATCAACGTGTTAAAAGCAGAAGCAGAGCATGCCCAAGAGTCCTGCAGACGAGTTAATCAGTTGGAGCAAATCGTAAAAAATATTACCGAAAGAGGGGGAAGCGTGTGAGTAAATTCAAATATTCAGAATTTGAGAAACAGATGAATTCTGTTTTGAAGCATCAGGATGAAGCTCTCACAGATATCCACTTTCCGTCCGCAGAAAAAATAGACTTAACCATAGCGAAGACGGAGGAATTGCTCCGGAGCCTTGGCTGTCAGCCAAAGGCACTCAAAGATTTGGCACCTATTCCGCAAACAGAGAAAGTGATGGTTGTTCCTACCTGGGAAGAACTGTGTGCAGAAGCGGAGCGGCACGTTGGCATGGACTGCGAACTGGAGTCAATCTTCACGGAGGAAGAACTGCGTAGTAACGAACTTGCCATCCAGCGGTTGAACGAAGAGTTTAATGTTGTCCATCGATTGGATGCATTCGATATCGGTATTGCCGCCCTTGCAGGACTGGTCGGTGCGGCTGTAGATATTTTGCTTATTGGTATTCCTAAAAAGAGTCCAACAGGATTAAGAGCTGGACCTCTTTCGGATTACATCCGAGCGTATTTTGACAAGAAATTCCCGGAAGAAGAAATGCAAAAACTTGCAAACTCAAAGGTGAGCAAGGTACCATATGATGCCCAGGATAACCGTCACACAACGATCTATGTAGAGGGCCTATCCGCATACTACCATAGACTTCTTCAGTTAGGACATGACCCGTTTCTAGGATTCGTGTTTGGTATAGCTGATATCTTAACCGGAAGAATGACAACTATCGACAAGGCCGGAAATATTGTATCTCAAGTGATGGAAAACTATGCTGACCGTACAGAAGCAGATATCTTTTCCGCTTTGGCAAAGCAGGTCATTCATTTCAAATCAGATGTAACGACCTCGATGGGACTACCCGTCCCTTTGATGAGCCTTTTTAATCTACTTCAATTCGGAAGCATCGGTGAAGAAGAACAGACAATAGCTGAAATAGTGCAGGGTATGTACTATGAAGGCTATGACTTCATACACTTCTGTTCCATGTCAATTCCGGCAATGCTTATCGAGGTCATTGTTCGCTTGGGATATGCCACAAAGCGAATAAAGGAAGGTCATTTAGTAAAAGATTCTATTCCTTTGTCCTCGAACAGAGAAAAACATCCCAAGCTGGCAACTATGTTGTTCATTGCTCACGCAGGAGCAACGGCGGCAAATGCGGGTAAGGTGTATTTCACCCGGAACCCTGTTGCCATCAATTATCCTCAATGGATAGCTTTTGCAAAATATTCGTACAGCCAACTCAAATGGGTTTTGCTCAAAAAGCCAGCCTTAAGAGATGCGTATGTGCGAGGAAAAATTTATGATGAGATTAATATAGTTCTTGCAGAAGCCAATGCAACTTTTGATAGATTTTCCGAAGAATACATCGTGGTTTTTCACTAAATGGGAAATGGTTGGCAGAAAAAACTCGACGCCTAAGGTTGAAAGGCAATAGGGAATTGTACCGCAAAGGGCGATGTACTCCCTCTATGAGAGATGGTGAAAAAACACAGTCAATGGTGGATGATACCCGCTTCCAATGAGCAACTCCGCATCCAAGCCCAAGCAGGTTGGCCGGGGGCCAAGACCCAGCCCATTAGCAACATCGTACGATGGGAGGTCGCGCCACCCCTTTCCAGCACCAGCCAGGACAAAAGGTATAGTAGTAGCACACTAAACTTTTTCCGCTTCATTCCAAAAGGTGTGTACCACGAAGGGGAAGTCTCCCCCCCTTGGATTCTGCCTCCATTTTCGGGGCGTTGGGGACCCCTGCTGTCAGATTGTAACCTGAATACCCCGCCCCGAAGATACTGACAACTTCACGCTCCTGCATCCGCAAAGCTGTGGAGCTGTTACTGCTCATCTGGAGCATATTTAGCGATATCCTCCAGATGACAATCAAAGAACGTCTTCAATTGGGATTAAAGAATTTCAGATAAAGTCGAAATGTGCCATTGTCTTCCAGCACTAGAGATGGTATTATAAAGTCGCAGATATTACGAGAGAAGGTGTAATTTCAATGAATAGGGAGTATGCAAAATATTTATTTGACCATCTTCCAATCGAGCAACGGCGAAAAATCTTGCAAAGTAAAATAAAAGGTAGCATCCCTGGATTCCGCCCTGGTAAGTTGAATTCCGCACCTTGGTTTCAGGTAAAAAGTATATTAAAAAGCAACGACCGATTTGCAACTCAGTTTTTAACGGCAGTAGAGGAGGTATATGGATGTTCACTGGAGCAATATGTTAATGAAGATCAACTCCCTGAACTGACACGAGAAAATTTTTGGGGGCTATTTGCCTGCAAATGTAAAAATCTGGATAACAGCCAAGAGTCTTGCAAGATATTAGAGGAAATGGTGCAGGAGTATGCGAAATTAGCTGCTTCTGATTTGCCGAACATCACGGAAGATTTAGAATCGTCATCTGCAGGTCCTGAGTATTTGGAACAAGGAGATTCCAAAGCTGCTGATAACCAAACATATGAGTTACCCAGCATAGTGGCTGCGGATATAGAGGAGGACTATATGCCTGAGTTTACACAGTATATTGGTTATGTTCAAGAAACAAACGGGTACTACAATTTTTGGCCGGTATGTGTTGTCTATGATGGAACAGTGGAACGATTTGATGCAGTCCAAGAGGTATTCCCCGACTTGGGAAACATCAATCTCTCCAGTACACCTTGGGATTACGTTAGAAGAAAATGCTCCAACGGTGAGATACTCGTAGTCACATTATCTCCTTCTGACTTAATTGAAAACAGAAGGCAAGACGGAACTTTTCAAAAGACAAACTATAAAGTTGATTTCAATCTGCTTGAACGCCAAGGACGAATCAAAAGATTAGCGGATATACAGATGTATCCAGTTCTTCACCCTGTGGGATCGGTTGATTTTACGAAAAAAACAATTTTAGTCAAAGAACAATATGTTGACACCAAGGATTTGTGCTTGATTGAAGAATCAAATATGCTTTATGGACCTTATCAAGTGAGTGTGAATGATGATGGTCAAACCTTGGTTAGTATCAAGCTAACAAATAATAGCATAGTGGATAGCTATTGCCCCAAGAATGGCGAAATAAGTTATATTGAGATTGATATTGATATTCCAGGATATCCTCATATTGTTACTTACAATGTTTGCCTGGATGATAACTTTATTTGTCAAGCAATTGACAAGATTACAGATCAAGATTTGCTCAAGCTGTTTCAGCGTTCTTTGTTGGGACGAAAAGATGGTGAAAAGTTACAGATTGCATCAGCCCTGGTAGATGATTATGCTGTTTCAGCATTTCATGGATTGCCCAGCGAAATTGTTGCAAACCGAGTTCAACGTGTCAAAATATTGCTAGAAGATCAGTTCAAACAAGAGGAGGTTCAAGAAGAAGTTGCTAAGTTTGTATCTGATTTATTTTGCAAATTTGGAGAGTCTGACTATTTTTCAAGTTTATTAGAAAGAATTTTGGACGATAGCAACTTGGCTCAGAAGATTCAGTCATTTGCCATCACTAAGCAGCGGCTGTCTGATATGCAGCAGCAGTACGAGGAAATTAAACGTCAGTGTGCCCAGGAACGGGAGGCATTAGATGCAGAAGCGAAAGATAGGGAAGCACAAGTTTCTGCGCTTGCTGAGAGTACAAGTGAAAAGATTCGTGAGTTAAACGCGCAAAGGGATAATCTGCTTCATGAAATAGCACAGCTCAAATGTCAAAAAGATGGGTTGGAAACGGTTATCAATCTTGATCGTGAAAGAGAGCGGCTGGAAGCCATAAATGATAATCTCCGTGATACAGGAAGAAAACTCCGTGAAAAAGGAGATGAGGCTGTTACCGCTCTTCAAGAGAAGTTGAAACAGGCCACTTCAAATGCAGTCGATACCGCCTTTGAAGGAAGAATAGCCGATCAGATTTTCCAAGCAGCAGCTGGGTGGAACCAGTGCAATCAGAATGAACTACTGAAAAAGATTGCCGACCAGTTGGTAGCTCCTACTACAACAGGTATCCTTTCTGATGAGAAGCTTGTGGAATACCTGCTCACATCAGTCAAGCGATACCGGCCTGACTACTCTAGGAATGAGATATTGAATATCTTCATTAGTGTTTCCCAAAACTTTTTAACGGTATTTTCTGGTGAACCCGGAACAGGAAAGACATCTATCTGTAATATTGTTGCCCACATACTTGGTACCTCACAGGTATCATCTCTTGTTCAGAACGGGGAAGGTGTGGAACTGAGCCGGTATGTCCCAATCTCGATTGAGCGGGGCTGGACGTCCAAGCGCGATTTTATCGGCTATTATAATCCACTGTCCCAAGCCTTTGAACAGGCAAATAAGCATCTGTATGATGGCCTGCGTTTGCTGGATGCAGAGGGGGAGCAATCCAAATATCCCTATATCGTCTTGCTGGATGAGGCCAATTTAAGCCCAATCGAATACTATTGGGCGGACTTTATGAACATCTGTGACAGTGATTCTCGCTTTGGCAAAATCACTCTTGGAAATGACATCCAGCTCAAAATACCTCCCACGCTGCGTTTTATGGCGACGATAAACAACGATGATACAACAGAACGTCTTTCCTCCAGATTGATTGATCGTGCTGCTCTAATCCGCCTGCCTGATGTTCCATATACAACAGTAGAGGATGAAGATTTGAGCGATATAAGCTTTGTAAATGTGGTTGAATGGGCAGCTCTACAAACAGTATTTGCTCCGGATACCTCGCTTGACTTGGACGCAATGCCCAATGAAATCTATAAAAGCATTTGCAATCTGTTCCGAGAAAGCATGAAGTTTTCGGTTAGCCCCAGGGCAGATCGTGCTATAAGAAGATACTGGGCAACAGCAAAGAATCTTTTTGAAAGCGAAGCTGGAAATGACACAACGATTATTGCACTGGATTATGCAGTTGCACAAAAATTGCTCCCCAAAATTAATGGTAGTGGAAAAGCATATTTAGATTTTTTAGTCAAGTTCAAAGAGTTGTGTGAAAAAAACAACCTGGAAAAAAGCAGAACAATACTGGCGAATATCATTAAGCACGGAGAGGCGTCTATGAATTATTACCAATATTTTTAACGCAATGTACTGTATACCTCATTTGGGGAATGGCAGCGGGTTGCTTCATGTTGGAGGAGATTTATGGATACCTGTAGATTGACACTTATCCCAGATTATGGGAGCAGTATACAAATGGTTTTGTCTTCCGTCCCATTTGTGCCAAGTGACATGGATGAAATGATTTTGAACCGGGAGTATATTTATTCGGATCAGCCATATCACGCAGAACTAAACAACATAAGCGAAAAAATCGAAGACCTTACCTTTTTTGTAAATGATATGGAAATCGAATCAGCACAGGAAGAGAATAACGTCATTTCATTTGGAACAAATCAGCGCATCTTTACTCACAATTATGGTTTTGTCCAGATTACCCTCAATATTAAATTAGAAAACCAGACAACAAAGGTTTTGTATTCAAAGTTTATTCCAATTCTTGTTGTCAATGTGCGAAATAACCGTTCGGTGGAACGGATGGTGGAATACATCTACGCTCACCGTGAACAATTTCTTTTATGTGGTCCCCAACCATCAATGCAGAATCATGGCCTGAAAGCCGAAGGTAAAAAGGATTTGGAGTCCCAGATTCAAATTGTTCGGGACATTGTCCAGGTTTACAGCGAAACGATAGGCTATTTCCGCTTGAATGCTAAGTTCAAGCTGTCTCCTATTGGTCGTGTGGATCATTATGAAAAGGCCAGAAGTGTCTCAAACCGAATGATAAATTATATTGTGATGCATCCAGAACAACTGATGCAAACTTCGGTATCGACTGGAATACGGGCCCATAAGCAGAATTTTATTCCGAGCAAAACCTTGGTGGAAGAAAATGTAATCGATTATGACATTTATGAAAATCAGATTGTTGTAGGCTTTTTGCGGTCACTCTATATGATGGTTGGCAGCTTGACAGATGAGATTAGCGAACGAATTAAACAGTTTCCGGGCAAACAGGAAATTGAAAAGGGATATTTTCTTTCTGCAGCGTTTGCATTTTCTGCCACGAAACGGCGGCTTGAGAAGAACAAAGCACAGCTCAATCTTCTGTGCAAAAATATTAAGGAACTGTACATTCAGTACCGTGAGGTGCTACCAGTCTCTGAACAGGACGTTTTTGCGCTTCCACAGCCAAGTGCAGTCCTTATTTCAGTGCGTGCATACAGATTGGTTTATGAGCAAATCATCCGCTGGTTCCAATTTGGTATGTATGATTTCAGCGGAGAGGATTTCATACTTCCAATGCTTCGGTCGGACAAGATTTACGAGTATTATGTCCTTTTGAAGTTTTATAATTATATAATAAGCAAAGGATACAGTTTTCAGAGTGCCGCCTCCCATAGCTATAAAAACCCAGGTTTTCATTCAAGTTACGCCAATCCCTACGGTCTAAAAACGCTGAATACATTCCAGTTTAAGGACGGGGAAACATCAACAGAGCTTACATTGTATTATGAGCCAATTGTTTATAATGGAAAGAATAGCAACGTAGGGGAAAATAAAGTAGGGCTGTTTCGGAACATGTCCTATTCTTATCAAGATAGGGAGAAGGGAAGTTACTATTGCCCTGACTATGTAATAAAGATACAGCGATCCGAACATTGCCAGTATATCATCTTGGACGCAAAATTCTCAAAACGCAACACCACAAAAGAAAACTATCTGTCCAAACTTTTGTACCGATACATTATTTCGATTTCTGCAATAGACCCAGAAGACAGCCTTTTAGGCCTAGTTATCGTGAACGGAAAGTCAGATGGAACAGGGGATGTTGTCGAAGATATTTATGATCGGGCACCCGACCATCGAAAAATTCACCCCTTTGCCAAGATTTTGACACTTACGGAAACACAGGAAGAGAATTTGCAGCTGCATGAGAATTTGATAGATCAGCTTTTAAAAGGCTTCATCGCCTGATGATCAAAAAGGTAGGCTATGGAAACGGCCATATAGCACCGAGCCACAAAACCTATCAAGGCACCGGCTGCACCTCGCCTACGGCGTCCTTGACAGCCTTGTGCCACAGTGGATTAGGGCCGCCAAGGGGGGGACTGAAGCCCCTCTCTATTCTAAGCTCAATCTTGCTCTATGGGGATGACCGCTTCCTCTGTGCAATGTGTCCGTTAAGTCTGTACATCTGCGGTCACTAGATTGCACATTATCAATAAGCATGACTAAAGTGCAACAATCGTTACTGATTGCCGCACTTTAGTCATGCTCTAAACGGTATTTGGTTGTTGCCCTTGTGCGGGGTGGCCCTTGCAACGCAAGGGTTTTCCGATTTGTCCTTATTATGCCATAAGGGCATACCTTCGCCACGCTGTCCTTACAGAACGGTGTAGATGTGAAAACCCTCTCCAACACGCTGGGCCACTACAGTGCGGGCTTCACGCTGGACACCTACACCCACGCCACACAGCGGATGAGGCGGGAGGCGGCAGACACCATTGGGAACGTTATTGATCAGGCAATGTGAGCGGAAAAAATGAAGGCACTGATTTGGCCTTGGGCATGGGAGACAAAACTTGCCCAAGGCCAAACTCATCAATTCAAAAAGAACCAAAAACCAAGCAACAAAATCAACCAAAAATAGGTTGACAAAATGGATTCCATATGTTATACTTCTTGGAGAAAGGAGGAAAGGAGCTTGATCACACGTTTTGGGAAAGAACTCCGGAAGATTAGAATTGATCACGGGGAAATTTTAAAAGACATGGCAGAAAAACTCCAGGTGACTCCATCATTTCTATCTTCTGTAGAGGTGGGCAAAAAAAATGTTCCGACGGGTTGGGTTGATAAAATTACATCAATGTACAATCTCACCGCTAAGGAACGGGATTTCCTTGAAGAACTGTCCGAGGAAGCTGTCACTGGATTGAAAGTGGATTTGAGAAACTCAACACAGTCTCAGCGCCAAGCTGCACTTGTATTTGCAAGAGATTTTGGGACGCTTACTGATGACGAAGCTAATCGTATTATCAAATTGCTCAGCAAAAAGAACCGTGAGGAGGGTAGCGATGCACCATGAATTACAGAAGCGAGCCGTTATCAAGATTGGATATTCGAAGGTATGCGCTTTCTATACGTCAGGCAGTCTTACCTGAAGGGAATTTATGGTTTCCTATTGAGGAGTTTCTTGAGTGCTTATCTGAACTGCCGGGAAATGAGGATTTTTTCTTTGAGTGCGTCAAAGACAATGAGCTGCCACCAAATATACACGCAGAGTATAGCTTGGATGAGAATTGTATGCGAATTAAGGAAACAGTTTACTTGGGAGCGTGTGATGGAAATGGTCGGGATAGAATGACTTTAGCACATGAAATAGGGCATTTTCTGTTGCTTAAGCACAGCAAATTGAAACTCCAAAGGTGTTTTTCTTCCGATGTGCCATGTTACTGCGATCCGGAATGGCAGGCTAAGTGTTTTGCGGCAGAACTATTGATTCCGGCTAATCAGGTAGAAAGACTATCCCCAGAATACGTAGCAAAAAAATGCGGAGTTTCTTTACAAGCCGCAAAATATCAGTTGGGAAAACTTCCGCAAAGCAAAAAAAGCGGCCAAGCAAAAGCTTGACCGCGGACCGTTTGCAATCATCTTATTGAGGGATAAGGCGATTGCGTGACCGGCCTACAGGGGTACATGACAATATTAATGTAGCACACTTTCGCTGTCCTTGCAAGATGTTTATGATATAAAAATCTTGTGAAGGAGGTAACCATTTATGTGGATTTTCCGTACATGGACTACCACAAGGGGCGGTGAGCGCATCTATGCCAAGGATTATGGCAAAAAAGCTTTCCGTTTTTGGGTTGGTGCAGGTAAGAAAAAGTAAGCTGACCATTAGTACAAAAGACTGCCGGTGTCTATAGCGCTAATGGAGAAAAGGGGGTGGGCAATAGTCCGCCCCCTTTGTCAAATTATTTCACGTTTGGGTACAACTAATTTAAAAAACCTTTTCGCTAATTAGCTGATGCTGTAAGCAGCAGAACAAATAAATGAGTAGGAGCGGATGAGATTGTCCTGTCTGCTCCTGTCTACTTCATTGTGTTCCGCCCACCATCTGCCGGCGGCCCTCCCCCTCACCAGCCGGTGGGGTAATCAAACAAGACGAAGGTAGAACAAATAAAATACCTTCTACTGATGTTTACCCATTCCGATTCTCCGCGCGTACAATCTGCTTTCTCCCACGTCTTTTCCGTCTGCCATTTGAGAAACTCCCGCAGCAGCACCAGCTTTTGCCTGGTATCCCACGCCTCCAGTGCGGCGTAATACTCCTTACGGTCCTCCTCGTGGATGATGATGGGAGGATGCCCATGGAGCACCAGCAGATAATTCATTGCCAGCCGGCCGACTCTCCCGTTGCCGTCCGCAAAGGGGTGGATGTTCTCAAATTTGGCGTGGAAGTACGCCGCCGCGGTCAGTACGTTCTCTGGCTTCACATCCCGCAGTTCCTCCAGCAGCTCCTGCACCTCGTCCGCTGCATCCTCTGGCGCGGCTCCGACCTCATCCCAGCCCGTCACATAGTCGTGACGCTTGTACTCACCGGGCCGTTCCCCCAACTGCCAGCGCCTCACGTCATAGGTGTTTTTGGTGAGGCAAAACTGAAGCTCCTTGAGAAACGCCTCGTCCAAGGCGCGCTTCGCCTGGAACACGCATAGGAATATCTCGTAGGCTTCCTTGGCGTTGCGGATCTCAAACAGCGTCCGCAGGTCTCCGGTGTAGGCGGTCACGCCATCGTGCTCGAATATCTCCCGGGTGTCGTGATAGGTGACATTCTCGTTCTCAATTTTCCCGGAATGGTAGGCAAAGGCAATGCCAAAGGCGTTCAGCACCTCGGCCAGGTCAGCGTCCGTGGTAATATTTTTGCTCCGCCACAAATCCAATGCCCGCTCATACCCGCCCATGGTAAGCCTCCCTATGCTATCCGCTCCATTGTGTCCTTTCGGCGTATGGGTCACGGTCTGGGTCGCGCCCTGACCCAGATTTTGACCCAGACCGATTATAACTAAAAAAGTAATGAAAAGCACCTGATTTCTTGCAAAATCAGGTGCTTTCTGGTGGAGACTACAGAACTCGAATCTGTGACCTCTTGCGTGTGAAGCACCAGAAAACAGCACTATTTCACAGAAAATATAAAGATTTGGCATACAATCCAATCTCTTGTGGTACATTGCTTTGAGTTTGCCGGGATTTCCCGACAGATTGAAAGCAGTATATCAAAAAATGCACTTCAATGCAAGTTAAACAGTCCAGCGCAGAAATTAAACTGTGCAAGGTAGGGTATTCATAGTATAATCATATCAGCAGAAAAGGAACGGCCCCATGGGTACGCCACTATCGGGCAACCGATAATCCATGGGGCTGTGAAAGCCAGCACCATGAACACACCACCGAGAGCGGGACGGCGCAAGCCGTCCTGTTTTCGTATGCGAGGGTATACCCTTTGCGGTTAGAGCCGTAGGCCGGGTGACACCCCTTTGCGACTTAAAAAGGGAAATGGTTACTCATCCCTGTCGAACAATTCATCAATGGGCACACCTAAGACTTCCGCAAGGCCGTACAACTCAATATCTGTTACTGTTCTTTGCATATCCTCTATTCGAGAGATTGACCCACGGCAGATATACACGGCAAGAGTTTCCAGCTTGTTTGATAGTGCCTGTTGGCTCATGCCTTTTGCTATTCGTAGTTGGCGGACTTTTGCCCCTACCATATTCATGCTATCTCCATCTATAATCCGGGCCATTTTGATTTTCTCCTTTTGTGTTGTCTTGACATAGGACAACATTAAGGGTATACTGAAAATCGAAAAAGTATGTCCTATGGCAGGACAAGAAAGTGGAGGTTGTATGAATGAGAAAGGTTTTATCTGTCGTTTTGGTAACACTGCTGGTTGTGGGCCTTGCAGGGTGCTCAAGCAGGGGCGAAACTGTAGAGCAGGAACAGCCAACTATTGCAGGGGAAACAAATAGTATTGCAACAGATACCATCAATCCATTATCCGAAAAGCAATATGAAGCACTTGTAATTGACAAAAATATAGATTTTTTGGACTTTTTCAATTCCCTTAATCAGGAATATTCGGGCCTACTAATAGAATTGTCTGACTATGTGGAACTGCATGGGGCAGAAATTGAGAATGAAAACATGGGATTTTCTGATTTTGCCGATTATGAGGAAACACTTGATAACTTCTATAGATTTTTGAACGGGGTTATGTACTGTGACAGTGAGAACGTCCCCGAGGAATACAAAGACGCATGGAGTTATTATAAGACGACGATATGGGCAAACAAAACAGATTTAGATAATCTTTACTTTCTTAAAGGTCAAGATTTAATTTCCGGGTTTTCAGATATGCTGACCTCTATTAAAGCGGGCGTAACATTGGTATCTGATGCCATGCCAAATGGCACCGTTGAAAGTGTTGTGCTTGGTGATACTATATCCCTTGAATTTGTTGAAATATCTTTGGAAGAAATAGGTATATCAGATACAATCTTGCCTGTTGATACAAATAGGGGTTATTCATATATCAGCGACAATGAATTTGAAAAATACTATTATGTAACGGGTGTACTAAAAAATTTAAGCGGAGACGCATATAGCGCAGATGATATATTCGCAGAAATGATATTTGATGGAAAATATACTTACTCTGCAAATCTAATAGCCTGTGCATGGTCAAACAATTTTTACGATGATTATGTCAAACCGCTGGGAACGGTAAAATATTATATATATGCTTCTATTCCCGATGAATTGATAGAATCATATTCAGAGTGTGTTTTAACATTCGGCTTTGCGGATAATTTCAACGTGTCTAAATACAGCCTTTCACAAGACAAATGCGATTATCTCTATTCCATTACCATCAATCCGTAAAAGTCTACCTTTACAGATGCCCGATATCGAGCGGGTTTTCCTGTCTGAAAATCTTCCCTGTTCTATTTCTGGACATATCCGCAAATTAAACAACCTTTACGGATAATTAAACTATGCAGATACTACCCCGCCTGTTATACTGGAAACAGAAATAGGAGAGGAGTAGACTACATGGAAAGCCGTACATGGTACTATGCCAGAGTGTCCAGCAGGGAACAGAACCTTGACCGACAGCTTGCGGCATTTGCCGCTATGGGGGCGCAGGAGCGGGACATAATCACCGACAAGGAATCGGGCAAGGATTTAGACAGGCAGGGCTATACGGCCCTTAAAACGGCCCTGTTGCGCCGTGGTGATACGCTGGTAGTTAAAAGTCTTGACCGCCTGAGCAGGAGTAAGGCCGATATCAAAAACGAATTGGAATACTTCAAAGCTAATGGGATTAGGTTGAAGGTGCTGGATTTGCCCACAACCATGATAGACTATCCAGCGGGGCAGGAATGGGTACTCGACATGGTAAACAATATTTTGGTCGAAGTCCTTTCCAGTATCGCCCAGCAGGAGCGAGAGACGATTCACCAACGACAGGCTGAGGGCATAGCGGCGGCAAAGGCCAAAGGGAAGCATTTAGGCCGTCCAAAAGCAGAATTGCCGGATAACTGGAGTGAGGTTATCACAGCGTGGAAAGCAGGGCAGATAACAGCGGTGGAGGCTATGCGCAGGACTGGACTAAAGCGCAGTACCTTCTACAAGATGGCAGGGTAGCGAAAGGCGGCGGGGTGGTGTTCCCCGCCGCTCTTGCTATTGCGCTATGATAATGTATTCTTCCCCGCCCATACATGAGATTTTGAGCAAGTCCCCCAGCACATGGGGTTCACAGTCAACGGCGGTCACAAAGTCCAGCCCTAAATAATTCCCCATTCCCATAAGGTAGATAGCAGAGAAAGGCGGGGTGGTTATTATGTCCATGCTGGTAAAGGTCAAGCTGAGTTTCAGCGGTTCAGTGCAATCATAGCCGGGTTGATTTTCCGATAGGAAATGGAAGTGCTTCCATGCTTTGGACGCTCGCAGGGCTTTGAGGTCTGACAGGTGCAAAGGTATCATTCCTTTCTCCCCGTATAGCCGATAGGACAGCTTTTTAAAGTGTATTTTTAAGTTTCGACCATCTTCACCATGCAATCGCCACACAAGATGTTGACGGTTTTGGTTGCCCTGACAGACTGCCCACAACAGGGGCAAATGAGCTTGCGAGTGCTGGACGGTTTGGTGGTGCTGGTGGGGAGTGCTCCACCGTTTGCGGCCTTGTCCCCGCCCGCTATGCGTATGCCGTGGTATTCGTTGCGGTTCATCATGATATCGGGGATTTCGTTTTCAAGAATCCAGTCTATCAACAGTTCGCCGGGGGCGGTATGCGACCACCCATATTTTTCCGAGCGGGTGACAATCAGTCCATGGGCTTCCGCTGTGGCCTTAAAGAATCGGTTATGATACACGCCGTGATTGGAACAATCGCCTATGCCGTTTTGGTAGTTGAGAAGATGGACGCACTCATGGACGAGCGTTGCAACAACTTCTTCAATGGGTCTGTCCAGCGTCCCCGCTCCGATGTTCAGTTCCTTGCTTCCCTCTCCCTTAATGCTCCATGCGTCCCCTAAGACAACATGGCCGTAAGCCCTGGGTGTACTCTGGACGGTAATAGTAACGGGCTGGAGTTCCCCATTGAACAGGTCAGCGTTAATCATACGGTAGAGCTTTTCAAGCTGTCCCAACAGGCGGGAGGATTTTGTTATCTCTTTCATGATGTAGTCCCCTTCAAATTAAACTTGCCAGAGGGGGCGGGATGGTGTATCATAAGTTTAACCCCGCCCCCCGTGGCGGTGGTGCTTTGAGGTCTGCTATCTAAACTTTGGTCGGTTGGGGTAGCAGACTTCTTTTCATGCGCTGACGGTAAAACGGCGGCTGGTGGTCTGTTTGGTGAAAGATTTGTACACGTCAGGCGCAAATTTCTTAAAGGCGGTGCTGTCAAAGCGGTTGGAGAGAATTTCAGTCCAGCGCACGATGAAGCGGCCCACTGTCATCTCGCTGGTGTCCTCTTTCAGCATGACGGCCTTGATTTCATCACGAATGGTATCAGCGGCTTCCTTGGCTTCCTGTGCCAGCTTGTCAAGCTCTTGCATTTCAGCAATCTTGGCTTCCATTTCGTTCATTGACATTGTTTGTACTCCTTTCATTCTGCGCAAGGCCGTGGCCCTGCTGGTGTCCTGATTTTCAAGGTTCATGCCGTTTGGGTTTGTCCCTTGCGGTGATTACAATATATCAGTTAATTGATATCTTGGCAAGATGGGGTTCTGCATAAAAGTTAACTGATATTTCTGTACATTTTGTCAGTTTACTGATATACGTTAACATGATATAATAGATGTGGAGGCGATACGATATGTCAACAGATGCGCAAAAGAGAGCAAGCACAAATTACAATCGCAAGCAAGATAATATAATGATTCGTCCTAACAAAGAAGAAGGTGCAACAATACGTGCCGCCGCTGCCGCCGCTGGTAAGTCTGTACAAGGCTACGTGCTGGAAGCGGTCAGGGAGAAGATGGAGCGAGAGAGGGCCGAGGGTGTCCCTGCTGTCAGTCCAGCGATAGAGGATGGGCCGGGGGTGGTTATGGTTTCCGCAGGGGGTTCACCGGGGGATAATGTATGTAGTCGGTCAACGTCACTAACCCCGCCGGATTCTCCCACTGGACAACATGACGATGAACCAGAGTTCTTGAGGGTTGCAAGGGAGCTTGCGGCCATGTCCCCGGATGAGCGAGACAGGGCTTTAGGCTGTGACCCTGAGAGCATGGAGCGCCACCGACAAGAGATGGAGCGCAAGCGTCAGCGATTGGCAGAGCTTAATGCTAAGGTCGGTGACCTGTCACGGGCAGAGGACGCAGAGCGGCGGCGGTTGATGGTGGAGTGCAAGAGCTATCCAGCGGGCGGCGATTCAGCACAGGAGTGAAGGGGGCTTAACTATGGGCTTTTTCAGCGGCGGGCCGTTTGATTTTAATGGGGATGGCCGGGAAGATGCTTTCGAGACAGCAACGGGATTCGTGATGCTGAACAATTTGGGAAAGGAAAAAGAGCGAGAACGAAAGAAGCAAGAATTTCTAAATGACCTCCTACTAAATGCCGCTGCTGAGGGACTGACATACACCGATGAAGAATTGCAAGAGATTTTAGTCGATTCTGAACAGCTTGGACTATTTGGATAAGGGATTCACAATTTTTGAGTTATTGAGTTGACAGCGGCAACACGGTTTTGGTATAGTAACGCTGTAAGTTAGAGCCGCCGACAGAAAGTCAAAGGACGCACTTACCACGCAGGGCCATAATTGGCTTCGCAGGGTAGGAGCGTCCTTTTTCTTTTCCAGTGAAGGGAGTGAGGCGTATATCAAAGAATCGTCTTAGAAGCCCATAAGAGGCCCGTAGAGCGTCGTTAGCGCAGATAATGGTTTACCCCCCCCCTACGAGCGGGCGCAGATGCACTGTAGCGGCCTGTAGGAGGCTTACAGGTGGTAGCACCTTGACAACCGAATAGACCACGCCGAGAGGAGCCGTTGCAGGACGCAGGGGCGCAGAGGTTCGGCGGGTGATGGTCAACAATTAAAAGTGTATTTTTAAGCAGGGTACACCCCTTGCGGTTAGGGGTGATGCCCTGTTGCGATTACTACGAGAGGACGGCGCAGTTCCCCACCCGAGGGTGATGTGCTCCTAGGAGCTGGGAAGGTGTCAGTCCAGAAAGGAAAGGCGGTGGTCAGCGTGAGCATACGGGGGCCGTAGAAAGGCCATTAGGCTACACAAACAAAACAACGGCGGCATAGAGCCGCCGGAAAGGAGAATTACGTGAACATTCTGGACGAGAGCACAAAGGCAATGCTGGACGCTGGGAAAGTGGCGGTGCTTGATGGCGGTTACATTGTCTTGACCCCGGAAACGCTGTTTCAGACAGTACAGGGAGCCACGTTGGAAACGCTTGGCGATATCATGATGGAACAGGCCAGCAAGGGAGAAGCAAACGACAGTTTCATACAGCATGATTTTAAGTGCCATTTCTGCGGAAAGGAAAGCGATTGCACAGAGTACATCATGACGATTTCCGGGGGCTATGACAGCGAACACGATATGGAGCGTGTATCCATGGAAGTGTGCGCCGAATGTTTGGAAACAATGCTTGCGGCGGTGAATTAGAGAAAGTGAGGTTGATATTATAGCAATCACAGTGATTGACGCACCATGTGGAGCGGGAAAGACAGAGTACATCATAAGGTATTTGAATGAACATAGGGAACGGCCATTTTTATACATTTCCCCACTTAGAAAAATGTTCGAGCGCATAGAAGGAAAGGGAGAGTATAAGGGCAGGGGCATTGAAGGACGAACGATTTTCACCCCCGAAATTGACCGATACAACAGAACGAAGTTACACAGCTTGAAAGAACAGATAAGCGTTGGGGTCGATGTAATGTCTACCCATGCGCTTTTTCTCAGACTGGACGATGAAGCCACTGATATGTTCGGTCAGTATGATTATGGGCTAATCATTGATGAAGCATTAGACGCTGTTACAGCTTTGCCCACGGGAAAAGGGAGAGTTAATGATGAAGAAGATTTCGTTTTTCATGACCTAAAGCAACGGGTGACAGATGGAAATTTGAAATGGCTGTTAGAGCATGACTGTATTTCGATTGATTCCAGCAATTATAATCGGGTTGTATGGACGGATAAATCCCACAATTTAGAGCATAGATATGAAGATATTGAAAGAATGGTCAAAGCTGGTGGTATATCCTATGTGAATGGAACATTCTTGATTTGGAGCTTTCCAATTTCGGTACTGGAAGCCTTTCGTGATGTAACCATTCTAACATATAGGTTTGATAGTTCCATATTCAAAGCATATTTGGATTTCTACGGGAAGGATTACGAACACAAGACGGTTGTTAGGGAAGGGAACGATTTACACCTTGCAAATTTCACACAAATGATATCGCAAGGGAAACAGTATGCCAACTTAATGAATATCTGTACTGCTGAAAAGTTAAATGCTATTGGACTAAAAACAGGCCGTAAATGCCCACTGTCCTACGGGTGGTATAGTAGGTCAGATAAAGTCCAAAGGAAAGCCTTAAAGAACAACCTGACAAATTATTTTCGGCACTATTGCAAGGCTGATAGCGATTCTGTAATGTGGACTACCTACAAAGGGCACTCAGATAGTATCAAGCCGCCCGGATATATTGTCAGGCGTGATGGCAAAACACCTTCATTTGTCCCGTGCAACAGCAAAGCAACCGAACAATTCAAAGAGCGGTATAATCTTGCATACCTGATTGACAGATATTTGAATCCGGGAATTGAAGCGTTCTTTCTCCAGAAAAATATCACAGTACCAGAGGACGAATACGCTTTATCAGAGTTTATCCAATGGATATTTAGAAGCCGTATCAGAAAAGGTGAGCCGATTAGCCTATATGTTCCCAGCGAGAGAATGAGGAATTTATTGCTTGCGTGGTTGGGCTTGCAATAGGCACCATCGCAAACCTTCGATGAAAGCCTTGTGCCGCAACGGTTTCAAGCATTTATCCTTAAAAGGAAAAACATAGAATTGTAGAGCAAAAGCACCCCCTTGGATATCAAGATTGACATGAAAGCTGGGGCTGTCCAGTAGATGAAGATATGAACAAGTAAAAAGGACGGTATTTCTCTTTCTGGACAACACAAAAATATTTCTGCTTGACCTGTCAACATCTTTGTTCACAATTTATTCACAACTCTAAAAGTTCCCAATATGGATAAGTCTCCATAGCTACGGTAACTTTTTCAAAGCGAAAATTGAAGCGATTTCCTGAGATTGTCCAGAAAAGTATCGGTGGTTATGGACTTTTCCTGACATTGACGCTTAATCTCAAAAATTCCGCCCTGAGAGGGGCGCATAGTCACCACGTCAAAGGCTGGTGCAACATATCATATCAGTTACTCGAATTTTCCCACCCGCACGAGCGGGCCAGACCTCAGCCAAAGGCGAGGGGTAACGGTGCTAAATTAGGAGGATAGATGAAAAGGAAAAGCACTGTTTCCAATATTGGACAAGGGGAATACCGCACGAAGGTCAGCGGCCCCTATTTCAGATTTGACCTTTACAACAATGCCGGGGACGTGGTATTATCTCAATGGCTGGAACAGCCGCCGCACCTTGACAACAGCACACAGGAATTGGATTGTATGCCATTTCAGCAGGGAGTTGAAGGAATGGCTACCAAAATCAATCGGACAGTAACCGTAAACGGCGTAAAGCGTTGGATTCATTGCAATACTGAGCAAGAATATTGCGACAGGTTGGCAAAACTGTTTTGCAAAGAGCCGCAAAGCGAAGTGAAGCATCTGTTCAGCGAGTATGCCTTAAATTGGTTTGAAACGTACTCGAAACCGAATATCGCAACAGCCACGGTGAAGCTATACAGCCACCTGTTGACCTATCACATCATACCAGCATTTGAGGGGATGGCGGTTGAAGATATCCGGGCGGACGATATACAACGCCTGTTCAACGGCATGGACACGTCGAAAGAAACGAAGTACAAAGTAAAGCGTCTTTTGAACCAGGTCTTAAACGCCGCTGTTGACGATGAATTTCTGGTGAAAAGCCCCTTGAAGTCAGACCGTATCAAGATAACCGGAGCTGAGAGCACCACCACGGCAACCTACAGCGTGGAGCAGATGCAGTATCTTGTTCAGCATATCGGAGATATCCAGTCTGCGCAAGACCGTACATATATGGCAATACAAGCATTGCACCCGCTACGGCTTGAAGAAGTGTTAGGGTTGAAATGGAGCGATATTGACTTGGAGCATATGTCATTGAGTGTCAACCGGGCCGTCACCCATCCGACACGCAACCAGCCCGAGGTGAAGGACACCAAAACAAAAAGCAGTGTCCGCACCATTGGCCTTTCACAGTTGGCGGTATCGTACCTGACACCGGGCAGGGCAGATGAATTTGTGTTAGGTGGCAATAGCCCGTTGAGCTATACACAGGTTCGCCGTATGTGTGAGCGTATCCAGAAAGATACTGGATTCACTGAGAAAATCACGCCCAAACGGTTCCGCACCACTGTACTGACAGACCTGTACGATAAGACCCGTGATATCAAGCTGGTGCAAGCGGCGGCAGGGCATACCACGGCTGAAATGACCTTAAAGCACTATGTCAAAGGCCGTGGGAACGTGGTAAAGTCAGCGGCGGCGATAGAGAGCGCATACACGGCCTGACACCGGGCGAATTTGCAAAAGGTTTGCAAGTCCACAAAGCCGGAACCCGTTGATACGAGCGGGTTTGAGGGCTGTTGGACAGTCAAAAGTTTGCAAAAATGATTGCAAATTGCTCCGAATTTGAGAAACGAGGTCGTTCCGCAGAAATAGAAACACCTCAAAAAGTTGTGATTTCAAAAGAAAAAGCACCCAAACCATTAAGTTTGAGTGCTAAATCTTGGTGGAGACTACAGAACTCGAATCTGTGACCTCTTGCGTGTGAAGCAAGCGCTCTAACCAACTGAGCTAAGCCTCCATATTGGTGACCCGGACGGGAATCGAACCCGTGTTACCGCCGTGAAAGGGCGGTGTCTTAGCCGCTTGACCACCGGGCCAGGGTGCCCAAGGTGGGCTTGAAGTGGAGCGGGCTCCCAAAGAAGCGGCCTCGCCGCTTCTTTGGGT
>OFGF01000845.1_pt1 | contig 22646 bp, 23 predicted proteins | sample 1521711 | NCBI WGS metagenome assembly OFGF01 (sample SAMEA3504092, study PRJEB24116) | mouse gut metagenome | biome: mouse gut; feature: mouse-associated habitat; material: faeces | place: Denmark | collected 2011 | reverse complement strand
GAGGAATTTATCCGCAGGGCCGGCGGTGTGGATATTGAATCCCCTGCACTCACAAAGCGGGAGCGGGTTCGGTTTGCGAAAGAACAGGTCGCTTTTACCTTCAAGAGGGTGTTCCCGTATATTTTGATTGGCGTGGGTATCGGCGCGGTCATCCACAACTGGATTCCGGAAAGCTGGATTGAGGCCGTATTGGGCGGCAGCAATCCGTTCGGCGTTATCCTTGCTGCGCTGGCAGGCATTCCCATGTATGCTGATATTTTCGGCACGATCCCTGTGGCGGAGGTCTTGCTATACAAGGGCGCACAGCTTGGCACAATCCTGTCTTTTATGATGGCGGTTACCACGTTAAGCCTGCCGTCCTTGATTATGCTCCGCAAAGCGGTAAAGCCGAAACTGCTTGCATTGTTTATCGGCGTCTGCACCATCGGCATTATCCTGGTCGGCTGCCTGTTCAATATGCTTCAATTTTTACTGATTTAAATTTTAGTCCAGCTAAGAAATGTCAAGCGATTTAGATAAATTTTTTGCCGGACGGTAAAGTCGCAAAGACACACGAGAGGAACTTTTATGAGCGCCCTTTCGAATGAAAGTTTCTCTCATCACAAGTGTGTCGAAGCGACTTTACCCTTTAGTGCTGTCGCGCAGCGACTTAAAATAGGAGGAATGATTTATGAGACTGTTTAGCAAAAAAAAGGAAGAAACAAAATCCTGCTGCTGCGGCGGAAGCTGCACCCCGGAAAGGATGGAGCAGGCAGAAGCCGCAAAGACTGACGCCAGGGTCAAAGTGCTGGGAAGCGGCTGCGCCAAATGCAATGCTTTGGAGGACGCTGTCCGGGCGGCTTTGACGGAGCTGGGAATGGATACATTCATTGACCATGTGACGGACTTTGCACAGATTGCAGCCTATGGGATAATGACTACCCCGGCTCTGGTTGTGGATGGAAAAGTAGTGTCCTGCGGCAAGGTGCTTGGGAAGGATGAGGCAAAGGCAATTATTGAAAAAATATGCATGTAATTGCAGGAGTGCTGCGTCACTCTGCGGAAATGCCTTTTTGGTAAATCAACTCAACAATCTCCCCGATGTTTCTGCAGCTTTCCAATTTAAGATTGGTTTTCGGGAACTCCGGGGGGAAAAGGGGGATTCCGTTTCCAAGAACAGTTGGCATAACGTAAATATAATATTTATCAATTAAATTTTCACGCATAAAGCAGCGAATGATTTCTCCTCCGCCCATAAGCCAGATATTTCCTGAGTGTTCTTTCGAAATAAGATCCAATACCTGCTGCCCCGGCGGTAAAGATGTGAATTGGACATTCGTGTCATATTGAGATTGCCGGCGTGTGCATACATAACAGGGCATTCCTTCGTAGGGCCATTTATCCGGCGAAAGCTCATTTTTTATTTGGCGGTAAGTTTTTCCTCCCAGTATAATTGCCTGCAAGGAGCGGTAGAAGGTTTCATATCCAAGGTCAGGCGAAGGACCTGGGGTTTCATCTAAAAAGCCGATACTGCCGTCTTTTTCCGCAATATATCCGTCCAAAGACATTGCGATATACAGTATTAATTTGTTTTTCATAAACATTATCCTCCCTGTGCTGATGAATGTTATTGTACCACAATTCGCAGCTCAGGAGAACAGATAGTTTTATCCTTTCATTTGCAAACCTTCCGGCGGAATCAGAATATTTGAAGAGCGATAAAAAAGAATTTCCCCGGGCTGACAGGAAAACAGCTCACAAAACTTGTTGATGGACTTAAGCGTATAATTGTGATTATGCTTTAACCTGCTTGTATCGGCCGGATTGAGACCGTATTTATATTCTAAATCATAAGTAGTGATATTCCGTTCCTTTAAGAGCTGCCAAAATGGATCAAACACTATCATTTGTAAGTACCTCCTGTTTCAACTTTGTAATATCCCTCCTTGTGTACCTTTTTGAAATCAATTTTCAGCTATAAATATATGTGTTTGCAAATAATCCGTACACGATGAAGGATATTTGGAATCCATATAAATCTCTTAGTTTCCCTCATTCCATCAAAAGATTATTTCTTATAATAAGTAACTTACATATCTGAAAGAGACAGTAAAATAAAAAATCCGCAGCCGCTTACAGCTATGCAAGTTATCGAGTATGCATGTTCGCGCTAAAATGGAACCATATCCGGGGAAAATTCTCAAAGAAATCTACAAAGAAATCTGCAAAGAAGTCCGTAAAGAAATCCGCATAGGAAAGAAAGCCTTGAAGGATTTTCCCGCGAAAGAATTTCACAGCACAAAAGATACTTAAAAACACAGCCCCATGAAGGGAGGTACACGATGCCAGAGAAGAAAGAGACTGCAAAAAACACAAATGAACCCCAGACACCTGCTCCGAAAGGAGAAGCCTCCAAAAGCGTGCCGGAGGCGCCAAAGGGCGCGGACAATCCCGCAGGCGGCGGGGGAGGCGGCGGAAGCTTTTTAGATACGCTTTATGAAAAGATTACGGACGCCATCGGCGGCGATAACCCCAATCAGTACTTCTGCATGACTTTGCCGGGTACGCTTATCGAGGCGGCCGATTATCAGTATGATGTCAGCGGCGAGAAGCCGGCCCATGTGAAGGCAAATGAATCCAAGCTTGTGAATAAATTATTTGACGCCTGCTTTATGACAGCCTCCGACAATGGAAGACAGCTTCAGAACCAATACCGGACCGCCCTGAACATGCTTTCTCCCAAGCTCAACCGGGATCTCTTTGAGATGAAGGTAAGGCTGCGGGAGGTTCTTATGACGCCTTACCAGTATGATTTCGGAAATGGCGTGGAGGATTCCATGACCTTAGAGCAGGTGTTCTACCGGCTGTACAGTGAGTATGTGTCGGCAAAAGCGGCCTGGAACCAGAAGCAGGTGGATAAAAAGACAGAATTGAAGAGGACGATCATCGATCCGAATGAGCGCAGAGACGCTTACCTGGAGTGGTACGGTCTTGTGGCCGAGGCGGAGCAACCTGATGATGAACATTTCAAAGCTCACCTCCACCATACCGGACGATGCGGAGGTAGCTTTATGGAACAGGGCCTATGAGGAGGCGGAGGCTTCTTTTCGGAAGTTAATGGCGGATTGCGTCAATGTGAATGTCAATGCAACCGCAGACGCAGTCAAAGGAATCCTCTCGCTGTGCAGTAAAAAATCCGACGGAACACTGGAAGCGCCCTCCAGCGAGGAAGCCAGCCGTCTTGTAAAATCCGATCCAAATGACAGCGAGGATACCAAGATTGAAAAGATCAGCAAGCTTATCGGAGCTGTTACAAAAAGCGCCGGAGTATGCTTTGAGAAACAGGCGGCCGTGACAGAAGCGGCCGGAAAGGGAACCGATGCGGCTTTGAAGTGGTGCGAGGCCCACAATAAGCAGCATGAGATTCAGATCGGGATGAATCTTGCCAAGGTGCAGATTGAACGGGAATGGTTCAATCCGGGCGTATTTCTTCTGACCAACAATATGTATAACTTTTCAAGCAGCAAGATTTCGGCAGACAACGATACCAGCTTTACAAGCGGCAATCCCGAGGAGATTAAGAAGCGTTTTGCAGAGATGAATGAGTGTATCTTCCCAACTTATCCGGTGGCTTTTGTCATTGCCAAGGATGTTTCCATCCGCTTTGTATCGCAGACAACCATGTCGGCTTCCTTTGCAAAAAGCATTGAGGACCACGCTTCACAGGGGGGAGGATTTCTGATTTTCAGCGGAAACAGCTCTTCCGCTTCAAGCTCCGGTCAGTCAGCCGCAACTGCAAATTCCAATGCCAACAGCGTAACGGTGCGCTTTACGGCGCCTCAGATTCTGGGATATTATATGCAGGAGACACCGGCGGATAAGAGTATCCATATCAACAGCACTACGGATACGGATATGTCGATTATCGGATTTGTATCAAAGTTCAAGGAAATGATTGAGGATTACAACAGGACCCTGCGGGAAAACAGACGTGAAAAAGGAGAAGGTGAGAGATGAGATATACGGGCAGTGAGGCAGTGAAAGAAGTGGAAAAGCGGTTTATATCCGGAAAGCATCGAAGGGGCTTGGAGCAGGTAATGAATGAGTACAATATGGTGGTAACATTCCGGGCTGCCGAGGTATATACGCTTGAAAAACTGGACCACGGCGCGGCGGCAAAGCCGCACACTATTTTGGATAAAAGCATTAAACCGGCGGAAATGGGGCTGGCCGATGATTTTCCGGCATTGTCTCTTGCAGATGCCGACAAAAGTCTGGTACTAAGGGAGCCTTTGCGGACGGCGAGAAAATTTCTCTGCGGTCTGGTGGGATACCGGAATGACAGGGGACAGGTAACGGGCGTTTATCTGTCCCAGGCAGGGCAGGCCGGTGAGCAATTTGAGAAAAAGGTTCCCAATAAAAATGGCGCTGTGTATGCGTTGTTTGATACAACGGAGGCTTTGGTTCAATGTATCAGCGAAATTTTGGCGGAAGAGGATAAGCCGCTGTCGTGCGCAGGTAATTTTGTTACCGGTGATTACGATTTGCATGAAATTCAGATCCTTAAAGAAGAGAGGTTAAGTCATATTAAGGCGGATTCGGTGGAGGAGGCTTTGTATTTACAGCTTCTCAGCCTTGGAAGCATGGGGTGGTATGTAAGCGGACAGACTTATGTTCCTCGGTTCTCACCCGATGAAAAAAGTCCGATTCAGCATGGCGCCCAGGACAATTATCTGGAGCATATGATCTTGTCGGAACGAAATGAAAAGCTGATTCCCAAGGTATTAATACCGGATACGGATTTGGCAGTCTATCGGGGGGATATAGAAGGAAACGGGGAATGGACCGTTTTTGACAATCGTGTGGATTCGAATCGGGAGTACCATGAACTGATAGCTATTATGGCGCAGGTGAGGGGGATGAAGGAATATTATCGGAATATTCATGGGGAGCTTCCGACGCATTGGCAGTTTGACGATTGGAGGGTTCAGGATGCGGTTATGGGATATTATGGGCTGACACCTGAGGAGTGTGAGCTGAAATTTTAATATGATAAGTCTGCTTTTGATTTACAAACAGACAGGTCGGGTGAAATCTCCCCGGCCTGTCTGTTACGTACAAACTTCAAAAAAGTCTCATTGCACCCACCCAGGCACATGTGGTATACTCTTAGCAGATTAAGGAAGCGCCTGCGGGCGCCTTCCGTGTTGCAAAAAAGCCGGACACATCAAAATAAAATAGGATTCCTTCGACATACCGGTATTTTGGATGTGCCGTAAGCTCAAAGAAAGACAAGGAAAAGAGGTTTTTCAAATATGGAAATGAACAAAAGGCCCCGCCGCCTGCGCACCGGCGCAGGCTTACGAAAAATGGTCCGGGAAACCCGCATGGACAAAAGCTCTCTCATCTACCCCATGTTTATTAAAGAAGGCGCCGGGATAGAAGAAGAGATCCCCACCATGCCGGGCCAGTACCGCTACAGCATCGACCGGATGCCCTATGCTCTGGAAAAGCTTCAAAAAGCAGGCGTGGGAAGCGTTATGCTTTTCGGGATCCCGGAGCACAAGGATGCCTGCGGCAGCGGCGCTTTCGCAGATGACGGCATCATACAGAGGGCCTTCAGGGAAGCAAAAAAGCAGTTCCCGGATCTCTACTGCATCGGTGATGTATGCATGTGCGAGTACACCTCCCATGGTCACTGCGGCATTTTAAATGGCGAGTATGTAGACAACGACAAAACCCTGGATTATCTGGCAAAAATCGCGCTTTCCCAGGTACAGGCCGGCGCGGACATGGTAGCGCCCTCTGATATGATGGACGGCCGCGTGGGAGCCATCCGTACCATACTGGACGCAAACGGATATGCGGAAACCCCCATTATGTCCTACGCCGTAAAATACGCCTCCGCCTTCTACGGTCCTTTCCGGGATGCGGCGGGCAGCGCCCCGGCCTTCGGCGACCGCAAATCCTATCAGATGGACTACCACACCAGCCGTGAGGCCGTGAAAGAAGCGCTCCTGGACGTAGAAGAGGGCGCCGATATCATTATGGTAAAGCCGGCCATGAGCTATCTTGACATTCTTGCCAAGGTAAAAGACGAGATACATCTGCCCGTAGCCGCCTACAGCGTAAGCGGAGAATACGCCATGATAAAAGCGGCCGCCTCCTTAGGCTATATAGACGAGGCCGCAATCATCTGCGAGACAGCCGCAAGCGCTTACCGGGCGGGCGTGGATCTGTATCTGACCTATTTTGCACCGGAAATCGCAGAATTTATGGACGAGGGGAGAATCGGATAATGACAAAATCAGAAAAGCTTTTTGAGCGTGCGGTAAAGCACATCCCCGGCGGCGTCAATTCCCCGGTTCGGGCCTTTGGCTCCGTAGGAGAGACCCCCCGGTTTATCGCCGGCGCACAGGGTTCCCATCTGACCGATGCGGACGGAAGGACCTACCTTGACTATGTAGGCTCCTGGGGGCCTATGATTCTTGGCCACAGCCATCCGGCAGTTCTGGACGCCGTAGAGCAGGCATGTAAAAAAGGCTTAAGCTTCGGCGCAGCTACCGAGGCAGAGGTGGAGATGGCCGATCTGATCTGCAGCATCGTGCCTTCCGTCGAAATGGTACGCATGGTAAACTCCGGAACCGAAGCCGTAATGAGCGCAGTCCGGGCAGCCAGAGGCTACACAGGGAGAAGTAAGATCGTAAAATTCGCCGGCTGCTATCACGGACATTCCGACGCCATGCTGGTCAAGGCCGGCTCCGGCGTCATGACAGCAGGCGTACCTGACAGTGCAGGCGTTCCCTCCGGCTGTACTGCAGATACCCTGACGGCCGTCTACAACGATTTGGAGAGCGTTGAGAAGCTATTTGACGCCTGCAAAAACGAGATAGCCGCCGTCATCGTAGAACCGGTAGGCGCCAACATGGGCGTCGTCCTTCCGGAAACCGGCTTTTTGGAGGGCCTGCGCCGCATCTGTACGGAACAGGGAAGCCTCCTGATATTCGACGAGGTAATAACCGGATTTCGTCTGAGTCTCTCCGGTGCACAGGGCTATTACAATATAGAACCGGATCTCACCACCTTCGGCAAGATCATCGGCGGCGGAATGCCGGTAGGCGCCTACGGCGGGCGTAAAGAAGTTATGGAGATGATAGCGCCGGCAGGTCCTGTCTACCAGGCGGGAACCCTAAGCGGCAATCCGGTAGCTATGGCAGCCGGCCTGGCCCAGATACGTCTGCTTAGAGACACCCCCGGCTTTTACGAGGAGCTTCACAGAAAGTCCGGCCTCTTATTTGCCGGAATGGAAGAAATCCTGAAAGAAGCAGACAGCCCCTATCAGCTGAATCACATAGGCTCCCTTGGCTGTCTGTTCTTCACAAAGCAGCCGGTACATGACTATGCATCCGCCAAGACCTCGGACACGGAAGCCTTCGCCCGGTACTTTTCCCATATGCTGCGGGAAGGCATCTACCTTGCGCCCTCACAGTTTGAGGCGATGTTTGTTTCCGCGGCGATTACAGAGGAAGAGATTGACGAGACATTGACAGCAGTTCGCAAATTTTTCCTATTGCAATGAGCAAAATATGTCCGGAAAGTCAGTCTTATCACAATATATAAAAGCTTTTGCGGAAAAATTGCTTTAGATGTTCCGGTAGAACATATTTTTTGAGTGGCTGGACTTGGTCCGATAAGATATACCCTGCGGGCACCCCATTCATGCATACCTCTCCTGGGTGAACGGATTTAATCAAATAAGGCATACTCTACGGACACCTCATTCATGCATATCCCTTCGGAGAGAGCAGACCTCGTCCGACAAGGTATAACAGACTTAAAAATACAGAAATTAAGAAAAATTATCATATGGAGGAGAAAAAGATGGAAAAGAAAAAATACGTAGCCTATGTAGGAACCTACACCCACGGCAGCAGCGAGGGAATCCATCTGTTCGATCTGGATGTAGAGGAAGGAACCATGATCGAGCGAAAGGTCATCCCCATCAACAACCCATCCTACATCAAGCTGTCCCACAACGGCAAGCACCTGTATTCCATATCCGACGAAGGCGTGCGCTCCTTTATCATACAACCGGACGGCGATCTGGAGCCGTTAAACTGCGCCAGCGTAGACGGCATGCGGGGCTGCTATCTTTCCACCGATCAGGAAGACAAATACCTATTCGTAGGCGGCTGGCACGACGGAAAAGTCACCGTACTGCGCCTGAATGAAGACGGAAGCGTAGGCGAAATCACCGACGGCATTTTCCACAAAGGCTTAGGCAGCGTAGCCGAACGGAACTTCCGCCCCCACGTAAACTGTGTCAATCTAACCCCGGACGGCAAATACCTCTGCGCCGTAGACCTGGGAACCGACCAGATTAAAATCTACAAATTCGACTACCGAACCGGAAAAATCACCCTGGTAGATCTCCTGATGTGCGAGCTAAACTCCGCCCCCCGAATCATCAAATTCAGCCGCGACGGAAAGTTCGCCTACGCAATCAGCGAGCTAAAAAACTACATCACCGTATACAAATACGACGGAAGCGGAAAAAATCCCTCCTTCGAGCTGATACAAACCGTCTCCACCCTAAACGACTACCATTCCGCCACCAGCGCCGCAAGCGCCCTGCGCTTCTCCAAAGACGGAACCAAAGTACTATGCACCAACGCCGGCGACAACACCGCCGGAATCTTCCACGTAGACAAAGAAACCGGCCTATTAGAGAAGATCTGCATCCTCCCCATCAGCGGCGACTACCCCAAAGCCGGCGACTTCTTCCCCGACAACCGCCGCATCATATCCTTAAACCACGAAAGCAACAGCATCACCATATTCGACATCAACTACGAAAAAAAATACTTCACCATGAAAGGCAAACCCATCCCCATCGAGACCCCCAACTGCATCCTAGTATCCGAAATCTAATTCTGAAAGGGACAGCCGAAAATACCGGCTGTCCCTTTCAGAATTATCCCCCCCCGACCTACACCAATATCCCCTAACCTACACATTAATTCCCTAAACAAACCAACCATATTTTTGCCCCCAAAATTCCCCCAAACAACCGCCTTCAAAGTCAGGTGATGCGGAAAAAGGGGGCGGCAGGCTTTTCCGATATCAAGTGTCCGGCTGTTCGCGTACACGGCGTCTGAGCCGGACGAACATTACCAAGAAATCTAACTCCTACCAACAACATTTCAAGGTAATGTACGTCCGGAGCAGACGCCGTGTACGAGAACCGTCCGAACACAGATATGGAAAAGCCGGAGGGCTTATTCCGCAGCAGACCCAGGCCCCTCCGGAAACGCCGCCCCCAACTACCCTTTAATCAAGCACCTCCCCATTAGAAGCAATCACCCTCCGATACCACTCAAACGACTTCTTCCGATACCTGGCCATGCTCCCATGCCCTTCATCATCCCGATCCACATAAATAAACCCATACCGCTTACTCATCTCCCCGGTAGAAGCGCTCACCAAATCAATACATCCCCAGGGCGTATACCCCCAAAGCTCAACGCCGTCCTCCTCAACAGCCGCCTTCATAGCCTCAATATGCGCCCTCAAATATTCGATCCGATAATCATCCGCAACCGTAAACGCCCCGTTCCCGTCGTCTACCAATGTATCCTTGGCTCCAAGCCCATTTTCCACAACAAACAACGGCTTCTGATACCGATCAAACAGAGAGTTCATTGTAATCCGAAGCCCCAGCGCATCAATCTGCCATCCCCATTCACTGGCCTTCAGATAAGGATTCTTCGTCCCCTTAAACGCATTTCCCGTAGTCTCCTTCACATCCTCCCTGGTGGTCACACATCGGGAAGAATAATAGGAAAATGCAATAAAATCAACCGTATTCTCCCTCATCACCGCCTCGTCCGCGTCAGACAAAGACAGCTCAAGCCCCATCCGCTCAAACAGCTTCTTCGCATAATTGGGATAATATCCCCTGGCCTGCACGTCAATAAACATCAGATTCGCCCGATCCTGCATCTTCGCTTCCCACACATCTTCCGGCATACAGCAGTAAGGATAATAATCTCCGGCTGCCATCATACAGCCCACCTGATTTTCCGGATCAATCTCATGGGCCAGCTTTACCGCCTTCAGGGATGCCGCGATCATATCCGGCTCGTCAATGATCTCATAACCTGTCAGATCCATGCCTATGGAATCCGCCACTTCCCTGATCTTTGCTTCGTCTCCCACCAGAATAGCGTCGGCAATGCCTCTTTCCTTCGCTTCCTTCACCGCTTCCAGTACTGCCGAATCCTGCGCCACAGATACAGCTACTGTTTTCCTGCCGCATTCCTTGACCTTTGCCATAATGTCATCAAAACCCTGTTTCATTTTCCCGATTACTTCCTTTCTGCCTTTTTATAAGCTCCGTTTTTCTTTTTTTTCGGAATATTTTGGAATTTTCTATGATTAAAAGTATAACACGCCGGTCTGCAAAATGCAATAGCAGGCTGCATCTCTTCCTTGTGGGCCTAATGCCGGTATGTACGTAATTCCACTACTTTTTCAACCGTTAAATCCGTCATTCTGGAGACTTCCTCCACAGAAACTCCGTTTTTTAACATAGCGTCTATCAACTGACGCTGCCCCTCCTGAAGGCCTGCTGCCCTGCCCTCCTCTCTTCCTTCCTCTCTTCCTTCCTCTCTTCCTTGTGCCCTTCCTTCTGCCCTGCCCTCCTCCTGGGCCTCTTTTTTGAACATCTTCATAACTTTTTTCTCGTCATATTCTGTCAGCAATGACTTTTTCACATTCACCCGAAACGGCATAAAAATATCCTCCATAATATTGTGATCAATGCAGTACAGCACGGCACCGTCAATCGCATCATCCGCAGACTCTCCCGCCAGACAGAATTCTTTCACCTTTGAGACAAAAAGAGCATATTCTTCCAGTCTTCTGCAGTCTTTCATGATTCTTTTATTGTGGCCGTGGTTTATATTTAACATACGCACTGTCAGTTCAAGGCATGAGTGATGCATGGTCCCCTGGGGATCCGTAAATGCATCCGTCAGGCGAAGCAGCTGTTCATCATCCATTTTTGCGCTTCCGTTATAAAATACCACACACTGGGGAGCCGGAAGCCGTATCAGCTTACTTCCGTATATATTTTCTCCCGCTTTTTCCACAAGACTCTCATACTCTGCCGCAATATAGAGCAGAAAACGCAGCGGAATATTGGGACAGACAGTACTTTGGTGTTCATAAAGGTTCAGGGTATCCGTCAGCAGAAATGCCAGATCATTATTCATGGACATATATACCACGTTTTCCAACGTAACCACCTGCAGCGCTTCTTCATCCTGATAATCACTGTGATTCAGGGTATTATAAAGCTGCAGCAGCGCTTTCCTGTCATGTTCAAAAATATAACAGAACAATCTGTCCTTTACTTTTCGGTTGCTGAAATAATGCCGTAACGGCTGTCTGAAATGCCTGCTTTTCCATGAAACAAATCTCATTTTTGGCCTCATATATTGTTCCCCTTTCTTTAACTGCCATCTGGGGAACATTTCCCGGACATTCCCCGCCAGCTCATGTGAAAACTCTGGCAGAATCTGCCTGAAATGTATCTTGACCATTAGAGTTTTTAGATAAGTTTCATGATAACCGAGAAAAACCTATTTGTCAAGGATTTTGTGAAACATAAAAATACGATCATAAAAATACGAATAAAAATACATAAAAAGTATACGCATTCGCCGCTGCTGTTCCCATAATCCCTTATGGAATGGCATCAATACAGTTCTGCTTCTGCTGCAGGGAAGTGTGCACATAAAAGTCCATGGTGGTACGTGTGGAAGCGTGTCCCAGAATGGATGAAACCGTCTTACAGTCTATCCCCTTTTCCAGACACGCCGTGGCAAAACCGTGACGCATGGCATGAAAATTACAGTCGTGCATCTCGCAGCGCTTCAGAATTGTCTTGAACCGCTTCTGGACATTGCGCGGTTCCGTACAGGAATCACGCCCGGTAAGCACAAACTCACTTTCTTCCTTTCTCATGTCCTGCAGACACTTCACCAGATACCGCGGAATCGGGATTTCCCTCATGGATGTATGAGATTTCGGTGTCCGGATGTACAGCACTGTCCTGGGCTGGCCCAGGGAAGCGTCCGGATTGGGGATCCGGGATATGGTGCGCCTGACAGTAATGATATTGGCTGAAAAATCAATATCTCCCCATTTCAGGCCGCACAGTTCCCCAATCCGCATTCCTGTTCCCCGGCAGAGCAGAATTCCCACCGCAAAAATGGTATTCTGTTCCAGCAGATATGCTTTCATTCCCATACTGTCCTGCACCGTAAGCACTCTGGACCGGGGTCTGGAACAATTGACAGAACAGTGGGAAAGAATATCCTTATTGATCAGTTTCAGATGAACCCCAAACTTCAGTACAGTCTTAAAAGTAGTCAGAGTGGAACGGACCGTGGAATCTGCCAGACCTTTTTCCTGCATCTTTTCTATAAAGGATAAAACCATGTCGCCGCTCATATCTGCCAGTCCCACACTTCCCAAATAGGGAAGAATATGTATCCGGATGCCATAGCAGTACCCGGAATAAGTACTTCTTTTCACAATGCCCCGTCTGGTCTGCAGCCAGTTCAGACATAAATCCCGCAGGGTACGGCAGGATGCAGCATCATGACCGCCGCAGGCACCGTGCGGCAGCGCGGATGTATCCATTTCCTCCAGCACAGCCTTTGCCCTGCGGGTATGTTCCTCCAAAACCATTGTTGTTTCTTTCATCTTCTGTACAGTCCTCCTATCTTTGTTATAAAATAATTCCATATTCATGGCAGGAAGGGGCCGAATGGCCATCCACATCATGATTGATTTGAAATCATGAATCGAGTAGGGGAACGTCCCTCTCCACTACTCGCCGCGCGGCCCATACGCCGCTTTTGCAGCATAATTCCTCTGTACGGGCCTGCGCAAAAAATAAGGCAAAGCCCTCTGAAATACAGGCTCTGCCCTCTCTTAATCTTTTTTCGGACTTACCAACCAAACTGTCCAAGTGTCATCCAATTGATAGCAATATCATTTTTTCAAAGCCTCTTCCGGCAAAGTATCACTTTTCCATAAATATGCCGTACCTTCTTCCACTGAATCATTACTTGTTGTTTACCCTGGTAAACGTAAACATCAACCCATAGTCCTCATTTTTCTGCACTTTTGCTCCTTTTTTACTGCTGCACGTTCGGCTTAACACAAAGGATTTCATCCATTTTTTTATATTTCTTTTTATAGATGTAGGAATATATTTCTTTTGCAACCGCTTGAAAGACAATACATCCATATCCAGAAAAAAGGTACACCTCTGTGCAGGTCTGCTAACAGAAGAATATTCAGAAGGATTATACCGCACTCCTTCCTGATATGAGACCTCCTCAAAAATGATATCTTTCTTTATAACATTAAATAACTCTTGTCCTTTTTGAGTTCTCACAATTATAAATGACATTCCCTTCCCATCGTTCAACTCTGAGACTATTTTTTCCGCTCCCCATAAATCACCAACCGTTATGTCAGCCAACTTCTTACTTTTTGCAAAACACTCATAACAAGATAGTCTTAAACAGTAATTTTTTAAAAACATCTGCATATAGGGATCTTCATCCTTAGGAATGTAAATATACTGAAATTTATTATCTGCTTTATTCATTTTCACATTGACAGATTTTTTCCCTTTGCATCTGAAATTAATATTTCTCAATTTTGCTTTATATTTCTTTTCGATATGATTAACGTATTTTTTCCATAATCTGGCTGATGGTACTCCGTGACAAATAACATCCATGCAATAAAGCTGGCTATACGCTTTTCCCAAATAAAGTCTTAATCCATTTATCTGGCATACTGTTCCAGTAAAAAGAACTTTTTTTCCTGCCTCAAGATATTTTTTTACTTTTATATAGGTGTCGCCAGGTTCTGCCTGCAAATACTTTGAACCCTGAAGATATTTTAAATCTTTTATATCCTGAACTTCCCTATAATATGCAGATTTACAGTCATCAGACATAGATATACCAAATACAACTCCCCCAGACAGAATCATGTAAGAAGCCAACAGTGAAAAAATTCCCCCTGAGGAGCTTGTTTCGCGGACTTCCGCATCTTTGGAATATCCTCCATAGGCATTCAGAACCTCTAAACATTCCCCCTTCTTCAAAAAAGGACAAACTGCTTTGCATCTCCCGCAATTGATACAGTTTCTTTTTTCTACAATAGGATAATAAAACCCTTCCTGATCTGCCTCCATTGAAATACATCGTTTCGGACATATCTGTGCACAGGCTGCACAACCACAGCAATTCTTTTTATCTTTGATTTCCAACATTTCTCCTCCCGAATACATTTAATATCTCTGCCGGAGTATTATTTATGAAAAAACAGCTTTCTGAAAATTTTTTCGATCAATGATGAAATCATATGTTTTTCTTCTTTATTCATCCCCAATAGCCACATGGAACAACTGTAAATGGCAGTATAAATCAAGATCCAGGCAATCATTCTAATCAGAGATTGCATCACAATCCATTTCCATATTACAAAGCCTGCAATACATGGAACCACCAGTGCTGGAAAAATACGTACTATTTTCTTCCAGAAGAAAACCATATCTAATCCTATATACCGATAATAATACCAGTTCATAAATACAATATTTCCCCCAAAAAGCGATAGTGCAGTTCCCATAGCAGCACCAACCGGCCCAAATCGCCCAATTAACGGAATACTCACAAAAATATTGGCTACTGCAATCAAAAAATAAACTACAGACCTGGTTTTGTGCATATTTTTGGCCCGCTGTATTTCAATTCCAATGTTCTGCACCAGTGGAACTGTCACCGGAATAATCAGAAACAGTGTCACAACATAGGACTCACCATATCCCTCCCCACCCCAAAAAAACATAAAAATTTGTCCAAAAAAGAAAAAACCAGTTAAAATCAATCCCATAACCATAAACTGGACTCGTCCCACTTTTGTAAATAAACATGTTAATTCCCGGTTATCATTTGTTTCTGCAACGATACGGTTTACTTTTGGTACAAAAACGCCTGAAATTGCTGTTGAAAATTGAATGTACATTGTGTTGATTTGTGCTCCAAGACCATAAACAGCCACCGCCATAGTTCCGGAAAATCTTCCTAAAAGAAACTTGTCAACACTCCAGTTTACCTGATCTATAATTTGATTCAGAAAAATAAAAAATGTAAATATCCACATTTCTTTTAGCAGACTGAACTGAAATTTATGAAACAAAAATCTTGTATGTAATTTTTTAATGCTATACCAGATATTTACAGACAGTTTAGCAACCGTCAGAATGGCTGAGACTGTCACCATTCCAACAGATCCAAATCCGAGCAATAATAATGGCAATGTAAAAAAGGGATTCAGGAGACTCTGTAAAACCCCAAGCAGTCTTTGAAAAACAAAACACTCATGTGCTGATGTAATAGTACTGAAAACACTATCCGGAAAAGCCAGCGCCAAATTCAAAATCAGAATAGACATCAAAATTTTAGCAGTTTCATATTCTTTTTCAGTAAGCCCATCACCAAAAATCCTTTTGATGTTTCGCAGCATGACAAAACCACAAAAAACACATATTACCGTAATACAGAGAAATATTGTCATAAACATTCCATTTAGTCTTGCTATTTCCCGCTCTTCATTTTTTATTTTTAATCTTGAATAAAACCTTATATAAGAAGAAGCAAATCCAAAATTTAATAAACCAAGATATGACACAACTGAGCTCACCAATGTATATAGACCATACTCGCTTTGTCCCAGCATACGAAGCATTATGGGAGTATAAAGAATACCAGATAAAATATGGATTCCCTGCGAAATATATGATAGTAATACACCTACTTTTCTCTGATTTCCATTCATCGTTTCTATCCTTTTGGACGATACCCCTGTTAGTTTCCTTACTTCCTGATGTTTTTCATTGACTTGTGAAGAAATGCATACACTTTTTCTTGCTCATGGCAAAGCAGCATCTTTCCGGTCTTATAATCTGCCTCAAAATCATCTGCCTCATCCACACATGTCTTTTTCTTTCTTGTTAAATCAAACTTTTGCAAAAAAGTATCTAATCTTGAATTCATCTCTTCACCATTCACTCTATCATATATCCAAAATGGCCTATCAAAAATAAACGAAAAAACACTGGCATGAAAAGAATCCGTCAAAATTATTTTTGCCTCTGATATCAAATATACAAACTCATCCGGACCTGCCACATACTCTTCTCTGGTACAGTCCATAATATTTACTACTTTCAAATCGTGTTTTTGTACCAGAAAATCCATATCTTTTTTTGCTTGCTCGGGAACCTTTCCAATAAAAAAGACAAAAATATAAGCTCTCCCATCTTTCATGTATTTAGGCCGCCTTGCCACTTTCAGCCATTCCTGCCTCGAAAGCATCAGCGTAGGGTCAATCAGAACTTCCGCTTCCTTGCCCGTCAACTCTTTTACAATTGCTGCACCTGCATTTTCTCTTACAGATATATATTCCATATCATTAAGATATTTTGTGAACCAGGGTTTCCATACTTCAGGTAAATGCTCCAGCCCAAAACTGGGGGCAAAACAAATTTTTTTTTCTTTTTCTATAAAAGATAATAAAAATGCCTCTTTTTTACATTCTGGCACATCAAACCATGTGGGGTTCCAGACCTGATCACTTCCTATCACAAAACAATCCGCACTTTTATCAATCTCGTCTACTGTCTTATAGTATTTGTATTTTATATATTTTTCGTTAAAAAAATAAAAACTCAATAATTTCCTATATTTTTTCCAATAGGACGCACTGCCTGCCAGCTTATATCGGGTAGCTCTGTGTATTAAATACTTTATGCTGTTTTTTATGGTAACCATCTCTGGTTCACAACCATATGTCACTACAGTAAGTCCCAGCTGTCTCAAAACATACTGTACCGCATAATTTTGTAACCGGTTCCCATAATTTGTAATATCAAAAATAGTAATAATTCCTGCTTTCATATAATTCACCTATAACATGATCTCACTTTTCATGCCGCCAAATGCGATAGCAAGTTCCAAACATTTTGGGAAATGCACATATCCACAAATACAATATTTTATCTTTCCATAATATTTCTGGTCTGAAAACATGCCTCCAATTTTGTCTTGCTGTTTTAAGCATATCATCGTAATAATCCTGTTCTAATACATTTGAAATCAAAGCTCTCTTTATTCCCCTATAGCATCTGATTGCTAAAGCCGCTTTGCAAGAATCATAAAACTCCTTATTCTGATCCTGGAACAATTCGCAAACGTTCTTCCATGCAAGTACCTCTGTGTACTTTTTATTATCATATGCTCCCTGAGACAAAGATTCAGTATAGTGGACATGGAAATATAGAAACTCTGACAAATCCACCACTTTTCCAGCTTTTTTTAATACATTGGCAAAAAACAGTGTATCTTCTCCCACTTTCAAATCTGCCCTGAACCGAATACCACTGACAAGACTTTTGTGATAAATTGCCGCCCAGCAAACAACATGTACATAACTGCTGATATATCTATACTGCTCCAGACTTATCACCTGCATAATCCCTTTCCCGACATTATATTCTGGAACATTCTCGGCATAGTCATAATCAACACTATGACAAGTCCCCAGCAATAAGCCTGCAGACTGTACCGCATAAAGTAGTTTTTCAACATAAGTAGCTTCCACAAAATCATCGGAATCTACAAACACACAATACTCCCCACTAAAATGATCCAGCGCATAGTTACGGGCATGTGCCACACCTGCATTTTTTAAATGATGTACTGTTATTCTCCCATCTTTTCGGGCATATGCATCACACACTGCCGCACTCTTGTCAGTGGAGCCATCGTCTATAAGAAGTATTTCAAGGTTTTTATATGTTTGACAGCAAATACTTTCTACACACTTATGCAGGACATTTTCTACATTGTATATAGGTACAATCACTGAAACTACAATATCATCTTTCATTATACAACTCACCAGCCCCATTATTTTCTCAAGTAAACTTATCAAAATTTTACCACCAGAACATCTCCCACTATTTTTATGGAACCTGCATCCGGATAGTTTGGCATTTCAACAATCTCTGGTAATTGCTCATATTCCTCTGCATTTTTCATCACCGGCAAAAAACCACACCAAATCTTCATCGTAGTTTTCCATCTGTAATTATTGATCAACTCCGCATATTGATAAGGATAAATGCAAACTTCATCAAACTGCGGTATATCCGGCAGCGTTAGATCTGTTTTTTGTTTTCATTAATATAGACAACCGGCATATCATCTGTATAACCTTCTGTACTTTTTATCCGTGTTATTAACGTAGTATAATAACTAATTGCCTGGGACTGGAGGATTTCCGCTTTTAAATAACAAATATTATCAAATCTACAGTACATTGCCGTTACTACCAAAAGTATTATTGCCATTCCCTTCGTCACCACTTGGCTTATTTTTTCATTTGGGAATTTTAGCTGTTCCAACACCCATATAAAATACACAAAGAAAAAAACTTCTCCATACATCATCAGGGTATGGACAGTAGCCTGCTCACACATCACATAAATAAAATTTACCGCAAGTGGAAGAAAAAGTACCAGTAACAACAGCTGAATTCCATATGTAATACTTTTTTGTGTTCTTCTGAAAATCAGATATATGGTCATGAAAATCCCAATTCCTAAAAGTACTTTATAAAATATGCCCAACGAAAAAGGATACATATTCCGGGACACATGACCTGCAGGATTAAAAAATTCTTTATATGCTATAATGCATCTGTCCAAATATCCTTCCAAAGATGTTTTTCCAAAATCATTTATTCCTTGGTAACTTGTCAGTTCTATATGTTTTACCCGAAGCATAAGCTTATTTATTCCAAAATAGACACTCATAAATCCGACACATATGATGACATTGTATATAGCCAATATCAAAAATCTTTTCCATGTATAATTGTTTTGTGAAATAGTCTTAATCATATAAATCAAAAGCAGACTAATACAAATGGGAATATTTGCCTGATACGTCCCTATGGAAGCAGCAATTAAAAACACACCCCCTATATATGAATACCATTTAAAATACTTGCAAACAATGTAAACTCCTAAAATACCAATAAAACTGCCCAGCAAATAATATGGCGCAGTAAATTTATATCCCATGATTCCGGCTATAGTTGGAAATGAAATCATAATTCCATTTAAAACAATATTGAGGAAAATATTTTTTATATCAAGCAAATCAGAAATCAGAATGCATGCCAGCGCAATAAAAAGAATGGTGAGGCCCCCTTTAAATAACGGAGTACTATAGTAAGTACTTCCAGTTAACTTATTTATCCATTCTCCAAGAAATCCAAGCATCCATCTTCCAGAACTGTATGTAGATCCAATTAAAAATAAAGTTGCATCATCATGATAGGAATATTCATTAAACAAGGTCATTCCATGTGAGAAAACTCCCCAAAAACATGAACTAATTAAAATACATTTTATAATATGCTTCCTTTTTTCTAAATTTTTCCACATTTTACGCTTCCCTTCAACCCCCTGGCATCCTCTTCCGCACATTACGTAATTGATATAGCCAATATATACACGGCACAAGTCTGTACCTATACAAAAAAATCATTATCTTCTCTTTTCGGGTCCAGTCTGTAAATTCCATATGAAGTATAGCTGTATGAAATAATGTATTATACACCATTTTCTTTATCCGTCTGCGGCATTCAAAATATGCCGAAATACCACTGAACCGCTTTACAATGCAATGAATATTATAATTTCCAAAATGAAAATACAATTCATTTCTATGTCCAATTTCCCGGTTCATGATAAGACAAGCCCGATCATATGCCATAATCATTTCGTCCCAAAATTCCTCCCTAAATCTATGGCTGGCGCTGTCCTCCAAAACTTCATATACATACAAGCAGGTATCTTTCACCTCAAACTTCTTTGTATATTTAAAACATGTCAAACAAAAAAGAGTATCTTCCGTATAATGGACATCCTCCAAAAAAAGAATATGGTTTTTCTTTAAAAAATCTGTCAAAAACAAATACTGATAGACTTTTCCACCAAAATAATCACTTTTATAATTGCGAGAAAAAGGGCAGTCATATAAACGGTCACCCATTTTTTCTGCCATATCATGACCGTATATCCCCGGCGCAACCGGTAGCGTTATCTTTCTAATCTGATCTTTCTCACGGCTTTCATATGCATACATATAAAAGTCTCTGTCTTGTTGTACATCCTTCAAAAATTTTGCAAACTCGCCCGATATGATATAATCATCCGCATCCACAAAAGATATATACTTCCCTTTTGCGTTGTTTATACCAAGATTTCTGGCCGCTGAAACTCCTTTATTTTCCTGATATATAACTATAATTCTGTCTGTATCAAATGACTTTAATATTTCGGCTGTTTTATCGGTAGAGCCATCGTCAACCACAATAACTTCTATATTTTCATATTCAATCGCCAATATGCTGTCCACACATTTCTTAATGGTATTCTGAGCATTATATACCGGAATTATAAACGATATCATAAGCTTATCATCCAACAAGCTTTCATTTTTCCCATTCAATATTCTTTTTAATCACCTTTCCGGGAATTCCCCCTATCAGACATTTCTCTTCTTTGAAAACCTTTGTCAGACATGATCCATATGCCACTACAGAATTTCGCCCAACTGCAACGCCTTTCAGAACATTAACATTTGATGCAATCCAGACATGATCCCCAATATTTACTTCTGCTTTAGGTTCTCTCCTTACCCCATTTTGTATTATCGTATGCCCATCGGAATCTCTTATACTTACATTCCAGCCCAACAAAACATGATCCCCTATCTTGATACTCTCACTACAAGAAAAAAAGCAGTTTTTATTACAATAAAAATCGTTTCCTATATAAAAAGTGCCTGCATCAATCCTTATAGAAGATCCTGCACCAATATGTACAACCCCCCCGAACAGTACTCTACCATTCCCTTCTATTTTCAATATAGAATACCTATTCTCTATTACCCCCTCTGTTCCTCCAAATCCTATCTGAATACAAAACTTCGCCGGTTTCAGCACTATCACATTTTCTCGCCTTATCCCCTTAAGTTTCGTTTTATTAGATATCAAAATTGGAATTTCCAGCCCCTTTATCCCAAAAAGATAAAGATTTATAAGCAAGCTTCTTGGCAAGGCCAAAATTTTTTGTACACTCATCTGATCTCCCATTTCAAAAGAAAAAGTATTTCCTATTATTCATCAAAAACCCCATGTAAATTCCAGTTCCCCCTGCATCTTCTGAATCTCTTTGTTCTCTTTAAACGCATGGTATGTAGAGTAAACTGGATGAGTTTTCATTTCTTCCTTTATTCTTCTGTCATAATCCTTATAGGTACTGATGACCCTGCAGGGAACACCTACTGCAATACTGTTTTCGGGAATGTCTCTTGTTACCACTGATCCAGCACCTATTACTACATTATCTCCAATTCTAACATTTGGAAGTACAATTGACTGATAACCAATAAAAACATTATTACCTATTTTGATTTTTCCAACTCTGCTTTTCTTACAAATATGCTGTGTACTGCCATCATGTGCCAGCAACGTGGCATTACTTAATGTTACATTATTGCCTATTTCTATCAAAGATAAAAAACCAGGGTCAATGTAAGAATCTCCAAATGAACAGTTATCCCCTATAACTGCCCCACGTGAGCGCATTTGTTTTATATCATAATCCTTAATATAATGTCTTTTTATTTTATGTATCAGTGACTTAAACAACATTTACCCATATTATATCTTATGATCCACTCCCAGCGTGTCTAATATATCAGCCCACACTTCCATCAGCCTCTCCAGATACATATCATTGTGTCCTTCCAGCACATTTCCGGTATTCAGCGCCAAACCCTGGGAATGTGCAATCTCCAGCGGCATGACATATTTGTTTTTCACCCAGACCACCTTCTTATGTGCCAGCAATTCCATCACCTTCAGCCAGATATCATCTGCGTTTTGACAAAATCTTTTTATATTCCGGATATCAAAAGCATCCTCCGGCAGACATCCCGGAGGATATAATGTTCCCCCTCCTCCCGTGGCAAACAACATATGGGAAGGTTCTCCCTCCACCCTATATTCATATTCCCATTCCTGGTATGGCTTCAGATGATTTTCTTCATCAAAAGCCATTTGATGTACTCTTCTGGCGCACACTGCATCAGGATATTTTTTGTGGTACTTCATCAGGCTTGCAATCATATCTTCCGAATAGACCAGACACGTTGAGGCTCCATTGTAATTTTGTTACGATAAAAAGCAAATGAATAAATAGAAGGGTTTCTATTAAAAGTATTTCTTGTGCGGCCGCAGGTCATCTGCCGTAAACCGGAATTCCACCCCGTATTCCTCCAGCTTTTTCATCTGGGACGTGGGCTGGTTTTCCTCTGTGTCTTCATCCAGCCAGACAATTATTTTATGGGGCTTCCGGGTCTGAAGAAGCAGACTTTTTAAGGCCGGGACAATTGTGGGATACCTTGCGGCATAGCTGGCCATGGAAACCACAA
>OFGF01000844.1_pt1 | contig 22708 bp, 14 predicted proteins | sample 1521711 | NCBI WGS metagenome assembly OFGF01 (sample SAMEA3504092, study PRJEB24116) | mouse gut metagenome | biome: mouse gut; feature: mouse-associated habitat; material: faeces | place: Denmark | collected 2011 | reverse complement strand
CTGGATGCATCAATTGATAAGAAAAGGCTTCATATCCATCTGTGCAACAAACCCCGAAGGCTTCTATCTCGTTTTCACTTATATACTCATTTATGCATACTGCTTCTTCATTTTGCGTAGGATAGCCACTTACACTAGCATAGAATTTATAAAAATTATCTACATTAACTATTGCATTATATCCTGTATACAAGAAACATCCAGCAATAAGACTACATGCAATCATCCCATAACACTTTCCTATCCAACATAGGTACAGTATCAATATTACAAACAGCACAACAAACACGCTAATTGATAAGATTGAAAACTCAAAATTGGGGAATGAGTATATCGTCAACACTGCTGTCACACTAAAATAATTTATCCCATTGCCGTTTACCATCTCAGTAAAAAAATACACCGTTACTGAGGTAATTATCATCATTAAAAGCAAAAAAAATAATTTATTTAACCACTCCTTATTTTTTCTTAAGTAAATCATTTCATTCAAACCGATAAATATAAATACACTCAACACATTCTCAAAATATCTACCATAGAAAATCATGTCTATTCGTTCATTGGAATATCCTGTTCTGACCGTTGCAATGACAGATATTCCTATGCTAAGCAATAGACTAAGAACCAAAAACACATTCAGGAAGAATTCCTTCCCCCTTTCCTCTTTTTTGTCACTAGCTATGAAGCCTACTATTTTTTCCACGACTGATATAATACCCCAAGCAGCTGTAGAAAATGTTCCAACCAAAATATACCACATTGCTCCAATAGTAATCTGTATAGATAAAAGGACTCCCTTTATACTTAATATGTCAGGCATTTTCTGAAACATTGCGTTATAAGTATTTCCTTTATATAAACCCTCCATAGCTTCTTTTTCTATGAGCCAGTCTTCGATGAACCTTCCTATCATAAAACATACTAAAAAAGAAATGAAAACTGCTAACAATGCCCTCTTATCTCTATAATATAGATACATAATTAACACCATAATGAAAAATGCAATTATAGTGCCTAATGTTCTATGATGTACTATATACATATAACAACAGCATATACTACTTGATATAGCCCACTTTATTTTCTTCTCAGATAAATATCGTACAATCAACCATATAAGAAGTACATACAAAAAAAATAATAGAGACTCCGAAAGTGCAACCGAAGCTTCCAAAAAATAGGTAGAATAACAAGACGTCACAAAGGCACAAATCAGCAAGCTTTTTTTATTTTTACTCTTAACTATCCTTCGCCCAATCCCATATAAAAAAGGAAATGTCAGAGAACATAATAATGCATTGATAGCTATTGCAATTCTTGACATAATTATCATATTTCTGGGAGACAAAATAAATGGGATCACCAACAACAGGCTATATCCCCAAGAATAATATTTTGAAGTATACCGGGCCACTTCTGACCAATCATGTCCAGTGAAAGTCGCTGCATGTAGCCAATATCCCGCTGTATCCGTACATATCCATCCTACAAAATGATTTATTGCTGCAAAATGTGCTGCAAAATTAATAAGCCCTAATATAAAAATTGCTTTGCTCTCGGTAAATCTCTTTAATCTATTCATATTACTCTTCCCTTTTTATGCGCCCATCAGATTTTACAAATATCACTAGCTCCCAATTCTTTTTGGGAGCCCGCCTAAGGTCAATTTGGCACCGTTCCAAATTATAAGCTTACAATTCATTTTCATACTTGTACTAATCCACTCTTTCCGTTTTTTCACAGCATATCAACGCTTCATGACGGCAATGTTTTAGTTAATCCAATGTTAATAGATAAGTTTCTTTATGGTGCATAAATACAGAACATAGATTGTGTAATGACATTTATATCCGTGGTAAACCGCTCTCATATCCTTTCTATCTTCATAGCGAAAAAAAGTGTACAAAGTATGAGATAACGGCAGCGTTTCCGCTTGAATCCTGCAAACCGGATACTTCGATTTTGATAGTAGAGTTGGCAGGGAAGGATTCTCGTGGATGAAAAATCAATGCATACATATGTCCATAACCATCTGTATCTATATTAAAATAAGGTCTGTCTGTCAGGTTAGGATTGTTATTGGTCTGTTTATTGAATAGCCAGCTCCTTCCAGTAGCAGTATCTGTCATCGTTACCTGCACACCCGTTAAATCGCTATATTTTGCGTAGGACAAATGTAATGACCATGGCCCGGAAAAGACTTCTACCGGAGTATTCTCCGTAGGCCAAGCAACATAGTCGATGCTGTAATCCTGATTCCCTTTGTCAAATACATAAGTTGCCGTATAGCCATTACAATAACCAAATCCAGTATTTGCAAGCTTAGGAGATAAAATCCACCGTCTGTGCCCCACACGATCTATGTTGTTTGAATCGCCATCATCCATATAGCCATGAATAATAGAGTCACTGATATTAGTATAGCCTAAACCCAGATTGCTGGAAGAAGCACCTTGGGCTCCAGATTCATACAATGTGGAAGGACTGTTTCCTGTATTGCTGGGATGATGGGTTAATCCAGTGTTATTTTTAGCAAGAACAAATGTTGCATCTTGGGTATATTTGGAATATTGCTCCTTTAATGTTACGTCATGCGGGATACCTGCAACGTATCGAATGAAATTAATCGCATTCAAGCCATCCTGTAGGCTTGTCATAGAGAGGAAACCGGGGGTATTATTGTTCAGGGATGGCATTGCAGCATAAGTTATAGCTTGGCTTGTATTGAAAGGCCGTGCCTGGTAAAATGCCCGGATTTCTGATTCTGTGTGCGTATAAGGGATGACATTGATGACCTGTCCGCCTGCTATGAGATAACGGTTGTCTCCAAGTTCATAATTTCCACTATATTCAGATAGCACCTTTCCGGCACCGACCAAAAAGCTCGAACCGTCATAGTTGTATAAACCGGTATAGGATGTGTCAAGAATACCATCTGACAGGACAAACCATGCATTATCATAAAACACAAGCCCACTATATGAGGTCTGCACCTGACCGTTTACGATAAAATACCAGTAATCTGCCCCTTGGAAAAGGCCAGTATATGTATTGAGAAAGCGACCTGCCGCTATCAAAAAGCGGCCACCGTCATATTCAAATAGACCACTGTAATTAGTATCCAGAAATCCATTCTTTAATACAAACCATTCATTTTGATATTTCGCAAAACCGGAATAATCGTTCTGGAATTTTCCATCCGCAACGAAGTACCAGGCTCCCTCATTCAGCACAAGTCCAGAATAGTTAGAGCATACTTGTCCATTGGCGACATAGAACTTAGCATTATCGTAATCAACAAAACCATTCAGCGATGTATCAAGAATACCATTACTAAGGAAAAACCATGCACCATCGTATAACACCAATCCGTTTACAGAAGAGTCATAGACACCATTCCTGACAAATATCCATTGTCCTCCCTGATTCACCAGGCCTGAACCAGCTGCATATACTGGCCCTGCCTGTAGAAAAATACACAAAAACAATACCCCAATACTCCACCAGTTTCGATTACGCATCTTTTTGCCTCACATTCTTTTTATATTTTATTTGAGCATATACACATTATTGCTCTATTAGTCAGCCCTTTAGCAAACTTTCCCAGTTCTTGTACTTAGCCATACAATCATATTTTTATTCAGCTTGTTTATTGGCATATAGATAATATGGTGGGATAAAGCAGCCATAAAATAAGTGCATAGTATACTTAGTAAAAATGTTCCCCAAAAAACAAGCGGATGAGGTGATTTAACAGAAAATTTCTGCATAATGCATTGTTGGGACACAAATCCCCATAGATACATGCCGTAGGCATATTCGCTTCGGAGCCATTTTACCTTCAGACGCTGCTCAGGCGCCAGCATTAGAGAAACAATAAAATAAGACAAAAGAATGATGCAAATACTTTCTGTTACCACCATCGAACTAAAGCTGATGCTACCCATGGCAAATAATAATATGGCTGCAAGCTGTAGATTTAAATATTTTTGTATATGATATAGATACGCCATACCTCCGATAAGAAAAAATGGCACAATATTTAAGGCTTGAAATAAATCGGTTCCATAGACAATCTTAGATGCATATGGGAAAAAGGCAAATCTCAGCAATGAGAACATTACAACTAAGAAAGTAATGCCCGTATAGATTTTCCTTCGGTTCTTTTGGAACATAGAAATAAGGAAAACCAATAAATAAAGCGCCGCTTCTATTGGCATTGTCCACAGTGAGCCATTTACTGCATAAGGGTATGGGTTATTGAAAAACATTCCAGGTAATGTATATGCAATATATAGTCTTAGGTTCGATAGTATATAATGCCATAGCATCTTCCATTCAGCAAAATAATCGATGACCGTAAAATCTGTAAACAGTGGTCCGATTACAAAAGTAGTGATAAGAAGACATCCAATTAGTTCAGGGTAAATTCGTCCAAAACGTTTTAACAAGTATATAGGCAGTCGGCGTAAGGGATATCCTTTCAATGTCCATGCACTTTTCGTAATAAGATATCCGCTAATCAGAAATATAATCCTGACACCTATGACATGAAATGGGCTTCCTAAAAGAAAGGCAGCCGGGAGACCCGATATGGCATAATGATGCCCAAATATAACAAGAACTGCAGCTATCAGGTGCAAGGTTCCGATGTTATTATTCCTATCTGTTTCAGATGTTGTGTTCTGCTTCATTCAGGCATCCTTTTTACGTGCTCTCATACATTTTAGCCACATCATAAACGCTAATCTGTTGCATGTACCCCTTATGCTTCTCGCGCATATACAGCAACGCCTTGTCCAACTCCTTCTGCCGCTCCGCATTGATTTCCCGGGAAGCTGGCACCCGGTAGACAGAGGTCGTCTTTAAGACGAATGTAAAATCCGTGTGCAGGGAATACCGTACCCACATATCCCAATCTTCCAGCGCATCCACGCTTTCGTCCAGCCCGCCATATTTTTCAAATAGGGCCTTTTCGAACATGATGCATTGAATCGGTATATAGTTATGGTGGCACAGGATAATCCTGTTGAATGGCTGTTTATGTACCCCGAGGTAGTTGCGCACATCATATACATACGGATCTTTCGAAGAGACGATAACGGGTGTCTCGAAGCTTGTGGCATAGGCCGCCTGCTTTCCGCTTTTTAGCAAATTTGCGACCAGCACTTCCACATGATCCGCATAAAACAAATCATCGTCATCCAAAAAGTTCAGATACTTACCGTGAGCCAGTTCCATCGCCAGATTACCTGCCCTAGAGCGCCCTACCTTCTCACCGGTGGCATGGTATAGGATATTCAGGTCAGAAAACTCTTTTTCGACCATCTCTTCCGCGACGGCGATGCCGTCTTCTACGATGACGATTTCCAGGTTACCATAGGTCTGCTCCCTTAACGAGACGAGGGTTTCCCTCAAAACTGCAGGACGCCCACAGGTCCTGACAATGATAGAGACAAGAGGGTTTTCGGATGGGAGGAAGTTCGGATAATATGCGCCATCCTTAATCAGGCAATAGTCCCATCCCGAGAAATAACCTACAGAAGTCTTGTTTTTCTTATATTGCCCTCCCGTCCGGAAGTGCGGAATCAGTTTGAAATGCTTCAAGTACTGTCTTAGGAGCAGTTTTTTGGAGCCCGGGAACGCAGAAGGACGTCGCATCAGGTTCCAGAACAGAAGGTGCCCTGTCAATATCGTCTTTTTCCCGCCAAAGCGGTATCGCAGGAGCAGATTATTTATCACCCCATATACATGCTGGTTTGGCTTAATCTCTCCTGCTAATTCATAAGAATGATGGATAATTTTTACCTTGGGGACATACTTAATGATATACCCTGCTGTCCTAATCCTCCAGCTAAGGTCCACGTCCTCCGCATACATAAAGATTTTTTCATCAAAGCCGTTCATTTCTGCATAAATCCGACGTCGGATAGCAAATGCAGCTCCGCTGCACCATGTTACTTCACCAGTAAGAATGTCATATATCTTAGGATGTTCATAAGGGAACTGGCGGAACTCCCACATCGCAGTATCCATACCAGAACGGTATACCTCTTTCTTTAGTTCTTGAAATGTATCCGGGTAAATTTCTGTATCAATATTCAAAAAGCATACAATGTCTGAATCCCCTTTAGAAAAACCGATGTTATTAGCTCGCCCAAATCCCCAATTGTGTTCTTCCCTAAGAATAGAAAACGAAGCAAACTGTTTCCCATTTTCTTTTCTAAAAATCTCCAATTGCTTTACCGTATTGTCATCCGAATTATTGTCAACCACATATATATTGATATCTTTCAGGTCGAAATCGGTCTGCATCCAGGACTGGAAGCATTTCTGAATCCACTTTTCTGAATTATAAGTCACATACACAACATCAAACATCTTGTTCCTCTCCTGTCTTTCGTAAAGCCTCTGCATCTTTCTCCAGATGGCAAATATATTCAGCCTGTTCTTTCAAGTCATGTTCTAAATGTAGTGAATATCTTTTCAGTTCACTGATGTCTTTCTCCAAATGGCGGATATATTCAGTTTGCTCATTCAAGTCATGTTCCACATGCAACGCATATCGCTTTGATTCATCAGCTTCTTTCTCCAAATGGCGGATATACTGCGCCTGGTTTTCTTTATCCATATTCAGACGAGTCAATTCTTCATTTTGTACAGCGATATCATTTTCTAGATGTGCTATATACTTTTTCTGATTATTGATATCCCTTTCCAGACTTTGCTGGAAAGTGTCCGCCTCTTTCTTTGTTTCCAGCAAGCTGCTTTCCAGATGATGTATATTTGAATACAGACCATAATACATGTCATCGTTAAAACGGGTCAATTGCTCAAGCCTAATCTTATAATCCTTTTTAATGTTAGAACAAATTGCTATGATATACCTGCTTCTGTCATTAGCACACCCACGATGAACTACAGGAATCTCTTCCCCTTCCTGTGCAACAAAATATCCTACATCCGGAAACTGGCAGAATGCCTTAATATCGCTAAAATATCGATGCAAAAAAGACACATATTCATCCGTATAAAATTCTTTTATGTGAAATTGGTTATACCCGGATACCTTATCTGTATAGACCGCCTTATTGGGGGTTGACATAATCAAGATTCCCTCTGGCCGCAGTACCCGTTGGATTTCATTTAAAAAAAGGCTCTGTATCTCTTCTGGTACATGCTCGATTGTTTCATAGGACACCACCAAATCAAAAGAAAAATCCTCGAATGGGAGAGCTGCTATACTCCCAGAAACAAAGGAAAGCTTTTCGCTCTTGTATTTCTGCGAGGCTTCGGAAACGGCAGCCTTGTCGATGTCCAGTCCAACTACTTTTTCAGCATATTGGGCAAGCAGGCTACTACCATATCCTTCCCCGCATGCAGCGTCAAGAACAGTCCTGCCTTGAGCCATCTGGCAGGCCATCTGGTAACGCTGATAATGTTCAATGGCCATTTCGCCACCGCATTCTTCCGGCATAAATCTTTCACCGCTATATTTCATGCTTGCCCCGCACCTCGCTTATGCAATATCGACATTGTCTGCTTCATATATGTTACATGTAGTTTTAGCTGGTATCTCTATATAGGATGAATTATATCCAGGGTTAATGACTTCTATCTGCTGGACTCCATGAAGCCATGACAACATTATGTGCTCTTCCTGGGTTCCCTGTGCGACTGCAGCAGCAGCGAGGTAAGTCCCTTTCATGACTCGCGGTAGTTTAAAGCTAAATATCACTTCTATATATTGGTTTTTCTTCCCACTGATTACTTTTCCGGCATTGATATAGTTATTAAAATCATATAAGGGAATTCCCTTATTATTTTCCATCACAACGCCTAAAATGAGCCCATCCATGTCCTCCATGAGCTTAGCGACAACATGGAAAGAATAATTATTATCGACTTGCATATAGTTCACAGCATGTTGCTGACTGTCAGCTAAAAAAAACGATACGATTTGTACTTTGTCTGATTCTATAGCTGAATTTTTCCACTGCACTTTTGGAAAAACAGCGTGATTTCCTATCAATGTGCTGTTCAAATATTGGCTTGCCCCATGGGTGGTTCCGACATGTCCCTGATTCATTTTAAGCCTCTTCATATCCATATACATGTCACATACCAGGTCGCTTTGCCCAAAAATCTTCTGTACACCCTTTTCAATCCAGAGAACCCTGGAGCACATCTGCCTTACGCTGGAAATATCATGGGACACGAACAAGATAGTTATGCCCCTGCTTTTCAGTTCTTCAAATTTCCGAAAACATTTGTTCTGGAAAAACAAGTCTCCTACGCTCAAGGCTTCATCTACAATCAGGATATCGGGCTCTACATTGATGGCCACCGCAAACGCCAGTCTGGCGAACATCCCGCTGGAATATGTCTTCACTGGCTGATGGATGAACTCACCGATTTCAGCAAATTCAATGATGGCCTGTACCCTTGTTTCCATTTCCTTTCTGGTATAGCCCATCATCCTTCCATTTAGGAAAATATTCTCCAATCCAGTATATTCCTGATTGAATCCTGCGCCTAATTCCAATAGGGCAGAAATCCGTCCTTCTACATGTACATTTCCTGATGTCGGCTTTTGTACCCCAGTGATGATTTTCAGCAAGGTAGATTTCCCGGAACCATTGGTGCCGATAATCCCTACCGTTTCTCCCTTATCCACATCAAAACTTATATTGTTGAGTGCATAAAAATCACTATGGAGTGCTTTTCTGCAAAAACCAACCGCCTCCCTGAACCGATCCTGAGGGCGTGCATACAAATTGTATTTTTTTGTGACGCCATCTGTGCAAATAATGATGTCCTTATCCATAGCCACCCCTATAACACATCTGCGAAATGTTCCTTACATTTGCGAAAAAGGCTTAACCCAATAACAAGAATCAGTGCGCATACTCCCCAATAGTAAATGGTCATATGAATTCCCGGCTGAAGCCATTCACGATAAATAAATGCGCTCCGAAACCCCCTGATGCAATAATAAATGGGATTGTATGTCAATATCCTTTGCGCTAATTCAGGCATGGCATCAATATCCCATACAATAGGGGTTAGCCAGAAGGCTGCCTGAACCACAATGGACACAACCTGTATCGTATCTTTGAAAAAGACATATAATGTAGCCGTAATATATGAAATGCCTGCCGCAAACATGCTCATATATAATAAAAATACGAATGCCTGAACATAATGGATGTCCGGCCAATATCCTCCTATGCAAAAACATACAATCAGAAACACAATCAATACCAGTTGCACCAACAATGTTGACAGCACTTTCGCAAGAGGAAGGATGTTGATGTCAAACAGAATCTTTTTCACAAGATAACTATAATCTATCAGGCTCGCAGTAGCGTTCACTATTGCTTCACTAACGAAAAACCATGGAACCAGCCCTGTTATAAGCCATAATATGAACGGGAAGTCATTCACTGGCTGGGATTTGAAGCCTAGTTGAAACACGAACCAATATAACACAATCGTGACCATAGGCTGCAAAAAAGCCCATAAGCTTCCAAGAGCAGACCCCGCATATTTGCGCCTGAAATCATCTACGGCAAACTGCCAGACGAATATGATATCATTTGCTATCTTTTTCATATTTGCTTTTACCATACTTGCAAACCCCATCATGTTATCTTTACAACTGAACAAACCTAGATATCACGATATAGAAAGAAATTTCTTATTTTCTGCATGTAAAACAGAACCCCCTTTTTGTTGTAAACATTCAGGATATAATCCATTTCTTTGTTAATCTGTAAAACATTAAACGCTATGGGATACTGCTGGTGTTTTTTCAATACATCCTGGCCTGCTTTCTGCATATGGCTTTCACGCTGATGTTTCTGCCTTCCTTTATAGGGCGTATGGTAGACGGATGTCACAATGGGTACATATAAAAAATCACAGCATGTTGAGTAGCGCACCCATAAGTCCCAATCCTCCAGAACTTCCAGCTTCGGATCAAACCCTCCCATTTTCTCATATAGCGCTCTGCTGAACATGATACTCTGTATCGGTATATAATTAAGGTAACAAAGCAAGAGTTTATTGTAAGGTTGTCGATACCGCACCAATCTTCGCTTCACAGAAATATCCTCTGGATTGTGTGGCGCTTTTCTTATCTGATGTTCTTCTGCTATGGAGTATGCTGCCATATAGCCTGTCCGTTCCAGTTCTTTTGCCAATGTTTCTACATGGCAAGGAAGCAGATAGTCATCATCGTCCAAAAAATTAATATATTTCCCTTTACAAGCTCCCATTCCTATGTTGCCTGCTGTGCTTCTTCCACGTTTTTCCCCAGTACAGCAATAGGACACATTCAGGTCAGGGAAATTGGACATTATATATTTTTCTGAGATATTCTCTCCATCTTCAACGATAATCACCTCAATATTAGAATAGCTCTGACTTTGGATGCTTTTTAAAGCATTTCCTAATACACTTGGGCGGCCACACGTCCTGACGACTATCGATATCAGTTCTCTTTCCATATAGTTCCCTGCTAATTCTTGAATAGATGCTATTAAAGCGCTAATAAGAAGATATATTTGCTAACGTTCAGCGAACGTCATAAGCCGAGGGTATGCATGCCACTACCCTTATTTCAGTCTAACGCCTGATAACGCGCCATTATCCAGCCTTAATGTCTCAGGATTCCTGTTGTGAATGCCACCAACTGATAATCCGCAATTATCATGTGTCCATTAATGGCTATATACTAAATATAACCCGTAAACCAAATGATTTTCCCTCTTCTGGCTGCGAAATCTGTCCATTCACCCCATCTTTCGAACAACCATTATACCAAATCATACAATACATGGGTGATATTTTCAAGTAGTATTTCCTTTTTTTAAGATTTTTCCATCAAATCGGCATTCAGGGCGTTCGCCAATAGCAGATAATTGCGGATTATCAGAGCAAAACATTGTGGGTGCCCATTTCACAAGAGGATTATAAGATGAAAATTACTATAGCCGGAGCTGGATATGTAGGTTTGTCAAATGCTGTTTTATTGGCACAGCATAATCAGGTAACACTTGTTGATGTCATCCAGGAAAAAGTCAATCTAATCAATCAGCATAAATCGCCGATTGCAGACAAGGAGATTGAGGACTATCTTTTGACAAAGGATTTAGATCTGACGGCTACGATGGATGCTGGCTCAGCTTATTCCGATGCAGACTATGTCATCATATCCACTCCCACCAATTACGACCCAGAAAAGAATCATTTTGACACTACTTCTGTGGAAGCAGTAATCCGGCAGGTGGCTGAGCACAATCCGAATGCTGTCATAGTCATCAAATCCACAGTGCCTGTGGGCTATACTGTTTCTGTCCGCGAGAAGCTGCGGTGTAGCAATATTTTGTTTTCACCGGAATTCTTAAGGGAAGGAAGGGCATTATATGATAATTTATACCCCTCGAGGATAATCGTAGCCGCTCCCAGAGGAGACGAATCGCTTTACGAAAAGGCACGACAATTTTCAGAACTCTTGAAGGAAGGTGCCATCAAGAAAGATGTGCCCATATTGCTTACGGATTTAACAGAAGCCGAAGCAATAAAGTTATTTGCTAATACTTACTTAGCCCTTCGTGTCGCTTTCTTTAATGAATTGGATACATACACGGAGATAAGGGGACTGGACAGCAGGCAAATCATAGAGGGAATCGGGCTGGATCCCAGAATAGGCGACTTCTACAATAATCCTTCTTTTGGATATGGCGGCTACTGTCTCCCCAAAGACACGAAACAGCTACTGGCCAATTACGATAACGTACCAAACAATATGATCAGCGCCGTTGTCGAAGCGAACCGAACCAGAAAGGATTTTGTCACCGAGAGGATTCTGCGGAAAGCCGGATTTTATGATGACATGGACAAAAATTATACAGTCGGCATTTACAGGCTTACAATGAAAGCCGATTCCGACAACTTCCGCCACAGCAGTGTACAGGGCATCATGAAGCGCATAAAGGCAAAGGGAATAGAGGTTGTTGTATATGAACCGACATATTCGGGCAAACTCTTTTTCGGCAGTAGGATAATACAGGATTTAAAAGAGTTTAAAGAAATGTCGGATGTCATAGTTTCAAATCGATATGCCGCAGACTTAGCGGATGTGAAAGATAAGGTTTACACACGGGATTTATATATGAGGGATTAGATTCTGAGAAGAGATATTTATTATGGAAGAAAAACTTGCAGAACAACTCAAAGCTACGGAACAGGCATATGAGCAGGAGCGGCAGAGGTGGCAGCACGAAAAAGAAAGCTACCAAAATCTATGTACATGGTATGCCAACACCTTCCAGTATCAATTGGGGTGTCTGTTAGTGGATGCATTGAGGCATCCTCTCCGTTGTTACAGATTGCCTGCGGCGCTGTTCCGCCTGGTCAAGCGATACAAGCGGCAGCAAACAGATGCGAAAGACATCGAATCCAGCATCCCCAAAAGCGATACCCCGGCAAAAGGGATGATTGACTTGGACTTTCTGCAGATAGAATATGCTTCTGGCAAAGTCCGGCAGACAGGCGTTGCAATCATTATTCCTGTGTTCAACGCCTATGATGAGTTAAAATGTTGCGTTGATTCCATTCTAAGGAACACAGCAGCGCCATTTCAGATTATACTGATAAATGATTGCAGCACAGACGCCAGAATAGAAGAGCTGTTATCATCGTATAAGTCCCAGCAAAATGTCATGGTAGTGACAAATCCCCGGAACCTGGGATATGTTAAATCCATCAATGTAGGGATACAGGCCTGCAATACAGATGTGGTGCTTCTCAATAGCGACACTGTAGTGACCAAAAAATGGCTTGAAAAATTGACGATTGCCGCGTGTTCAGATGAAAGGATCATGACAGTTACGCCTCTGTCCAACGCGGCAGGGGCATTCAGCGTTCCGGAAATTAACGCAGATAACAATCTGCCTGACGGATGGACGCTGGAAGACATGGCTAAGCTGGTGGAAAATCAATCTGTCCACACATATGAACGGGTTCCTACAGGGAATGGATTTTGTATGTATATCAAGAGAGACGCCTTCGAACATGTGGGCCTCTTTGACGAAGATACCTTTGGCAAGGGATATTGCGAAGAAAATGACTTTTGCATGCGAGTCATATCAAAGGGATATGAGAATATCATAAGTGACGATACCTATATTTTTCACCACCATACGGCTTCCTTCGGTCATAAGAAACAGAAGCTGCTGCGCAAAAACTATGAGATTCTTTTATCCAGGTATCCGCAGTATGAGTATCTTGTGAAAAATATGCTGAATTCAGAACGGCTGGAATCGATTCGGCAGAAGATAAAGCGGGAGACAGCAGAACAGCTTCATGGAATTTCCGCAAAACGGAATATCCTGTATGTCATTCATCAGGAAAAGGGAGGCAGTGTAAAGACCAACGAAGATTTGATGGGGTATGTATGTTCACAGGGGTGGAACGTATTTCTGCTGAACAGCAATTGCAGTACATTGCGCTTATATCAGCTTACCGACGGGGCTCTTCATCAATTGCAAAAATGGGATTTGGCATATAAGTGGGACATAAATAGCCTGTATGTCCCGGAATGGCGGAATATTTACTATAATGTGCTGCATCATTGCCATATTGATATTGTCCATATCCGTCATTTGTATATGCATACATTTGACATGATAGATGCAGCCAATTGGATGAATGTCCCTTGCGTGCTCTCCTTCCATGATTTCTATTATATCTGCCCTACAATCAATCTGGTCAATGGGAAAGGGGAATACTGCGAAGCGGACTGTGCTTCTTCCTCCGGGCGGTGTCAGATGGATGTATCGCAGATTAAGATTTCAAAAAACGTGCCTAAATGGGTCGCGGCTAACTGGCGTGGCCCTGTGGCTGATATTCTGGGAAAAATAAATGCCTATGTCACGACTTCGGCATACAGTCGTGATGTGTATGAAAAGATATTCCCCAGCCTAAAGGGGCAGATCAGGATATATGAGCATGGGAGGGACTTTCTCTATCCGAGAGAATATTATGGCAGCATACCTGATGCTGGCGAAAAGATTAAGATATTACTGGCAGGAAATATCAGCTACAATAAGGGAGCCGGATACATTTCCGAATTGATAGATGCCGACAAAGAAGGTCGGCTAGAATTCCATTGTATCGGAAGCCTGCCGGAAAGCCTGAAGCAGAAAGTGAAATATTACGGCAGATATATCAGGGACGATTTCAGGAATTACGCTGCCAGGATAAGGCCTTCTTATGTCGGCGTATTCTCCATCTGGCCCGAAACCTACTGCCACATTATCACGGAAGCCTTCAGCTGCGGCCTCCCTTGCGTAGTAAGCGATATAGGTACTCTGCGGGAACGGGGAATAAAAGGCGGATGCATACTGGCTGACCTGAAAAATCCCATTGCCGCATATCATAAGATTTGCAAGATAAGTGAAGACCGGGCTGCCTACAGCAAATTATGCGATGAAGCATTGGGGCAGCCAATACGGACGGTAGCTGATATGGGAAAAGACTACATGAATCTGTATGACCTGCTGTTAACGGAGGATCAAGATGTTTAAGGCAATCGGATTTATCCTAAAAGAGCATAGGGAGAATTACCGCCAGATTATCAAAATGGCTCTGATCAATACAGAAAAGCAGACCGTTCGCAGCAGTTTGGGCATCTTATGGACATACTTTCATGACATTGTATATATCCTGGTATTCATCATGTTCCGCCTGTTGATATCCGGATTCGGAAAGATAGATGGTATGAACAGCATCGTGTACCTGCTGACCGGACTGATTCCCTGGTTTTTCATCAGCGATATGCTGAACCAGGGAAGCCGCGCGATCCTATCCAATAAAGGGATTGTGCAAAGCATTCGGTTTCCAATAACGATACTTCCTACAATCGAAGTGCTGAGTATCGTGTTTCGCAGGTTCTTTACTTTTTTCATCCTGCTGATTGCGCTCACTTTGTTCGGATACCTGAAATGTTTCAGTGTTGTTTTGTTTTTCTATTACTTCATCGCCTTGGTCTATCTGATGGTCAGTATGAACCTTTTGCTTTCGGCCTTTGTAGCAGTGTCGGAAGACTTCCATCAGCTCTACCTGGCAATCGTGCGTGTGATCATATACTCCCTGCCTATTATGTGGAGCTATGATAAGGTAGACAGCACTTTAATTCATATACTGCTCCGAATCAATCCCATGGTCTATGTTATCCGAGGGTTCCGAAATGTCTTCGTGCAGGGTATGACACAGAACATCGGATACAGTGCTTATTTTTGGATAAGCATAACCGCGGTCTTTGCCTTGGGATGCTATGCCCAGTACAAGCTGCGGAAGCACTATGCGGATTTCATATAAAAGGGGACGGAGCATATGGATGATATGATTGTAGTAAAAGATGTCTGCAAGACCTATGTCCTGTTTGACAAGGATTGGAAGATATTGCAATGGGTATTTACGCACAAAGGATATCAGAGCAGACGTGAAGTCCTGAATCACATCTCCTTCACTGTAAAAGACAGTGAAGTGGTAGGTTTGATTGGCATCAACGGCGCCGGAAAGTCTACCTTGATGAAAATCATCGCGGGCATCACTTTCCCAACTGCCGGGCATATTCAGGTAAACGGAAAGGTAGGCTCCCTCATCAACCTGTCTGCCGGATTCAATCCTGATTATACCGGGCGGAAAAACATATACTATAAGGGAACCATCATGGGAATGGGCAAAAGTGAAATCGATAGCATCATTGGCGATATTGAAGAATTTGTGGAACTAGGCGAGTATTTTGACAGACCTGTGAGAATGTACTCTTCCGGAATGTCTGCACGGCTGGGGTTCGCGCTGGCTGTGTACTGTAATCCGGATATCTTAATTGTTGACGAGGTGCTCGCTGTGGGGGACAAATCATTCCAGAACAAGTCCCGCGCTAAGATTATGGAATTATTCAAGGCTGGAAAAGCAGTACTTTTTTCGTCGCATTCTGACGTTTTGATCCGTCAGTTTTGTAACAGGATAATCTATATCAGAGACGGGAAAATTGCTTACGATGGTGATGTCGAGGAAGGATTGAAGCTGTATAATGAGGATATTTCTAAGAAAGGAACTCGGAAAGCATATTAAGTGGGTTTTGGCATTATTGCTGCTCTCGATAGTTTATGCCATAGTCGGCATAAATGGATTGCAGTCTTTTGGGCAGAACAGAAATGGGACAAGCATCTATGAAGCCCCTTATTCAGTGGAAGAAAATAAGGTCGTCAGCGAAATACCAAAAGGCCAGCATATTCTGCTCAAGGTCGGTAGCCTTCCAGAAAGGCAGGAGACCGTTTCGGTCAGCTTCTACGATGACCAGAAGACGCTGGTTGGCAGCAGGGACATCGTCTTGTGTAATGGCATGAACGACTTGGGAAAATGTGATGTGGATATATCTTTTTTCAAATATAGCAGCACGAGGGTAATTGATATAAGAGGGATGTATTATGCTGAATTTGCTCCATTTGATGTAGTAGCTGGGCTAAAAATCGGTGTGGGAATCTGCTTTTTGTGCTGTGTACAATACGTTTTGATGCTGGTAAAGAAAAAATATACAAGTTGAGATTTATTGCTTAAATCGGGAGGTTGGGATGTACAGATTTTGGGAAACAATTATCAAGCCTGTATTGGAGATGATTGACGCAAGAAGCGTCTTGGAAATCGGGGCGCAAAATGGCTATACAACAAAAAGGGTTATTGAATATGTGGGTGCGGTAGAAGGAAAAGTGCAGTCCATAGATCCATTTCCTAACTTTGATTACAAATCCTGGGAAAAGGATAGCAATTTTGCATTTAAGATGCACATCGGTCTATCGCTGGAGGTGCTTCCTGAATTACCAGCGTTTGATGTCTATTTAATAGATGGTGACCACAATTGGTATACTGTATATAATGAATTAAGATATGCGGCCATTGCCTGTGGAGATAAAGAGATATTGATTCTGCTTCATGATATTGGCTGGCCCTATGCCAGAAGGGATTTATATTACAATCCAGAGACCATACCTGTAGAATACAGAAATCGCTATGATAAAAAAGGGATAAAATACGGCTATAATGAACTTCAGGATGATGGGATAAACGGAAATCTGTGCAACGCTATTGCATATGGCACGCCCAGAAATGGTGTCCTAACCGCAATAGAGGATTTCGTGAATGAAAATCCAGAATATGAGTTTATTAATATAGAATGCTGCAATGGATTGGGTATCATAAAAAAGAAAAAAACCTATAAAAAGGTTTCTGATTATATAAATAATATCGATACCTTAAAATTATTAATAAGGCAAACAGAAGAAAACCGAATTGAATTTTTTCAAGGGCGCTATATCTATAAAAATAAGTATCAAGAAGCAATGGAATCTCTGAAAAAAGCAGAAGGCATATATCTTAAAGAGAAGGATTTCTTATTTGAGAAAATGAAGGATTTATCTGAATCCTGTTCAATGTACGAAGAGAATAATCGGATATTACAAGAAGAAGCAAAAAAAGCAGAGAGACAACATGAACTCAAATATGAACTCATGCAAAAAGAACTATTGGAAAAATGCGCTATAACAGAAAGAAGCAACCAGCTATTACAAGAAGAAAAAGAAAAAATACAGGAAGAAGTGGAAAATTTCAAAAAGCAGTGTAGCGACATCCAAAGAGAGTTGTCAGAAAAGTGCGATATTTTAGAAGGGAACAATGTGAAATTGCGAGAAGAAGGGCGAAAAAGCAGAAAACAATGTCGCGATCTTCAAAAAGAATTGCAGCATCTTTATGAATCTAGATTATTTAAGATGACTATTGCTTTGTCGAAGGCTTATCATTCGCCCCAAAAGATTTTATCATTTATCACAAGAAAGGGCGTAAACAGCATTAGAACTAAGTTTTTTTCAAAAGATGTTAAAATAAAAAATGATGTTGAAGAACCAAAAAAAGAGAATATAAATAACCTATATCCAGATTTGTCGGAATACGAAAAGCAAAGCATTTATGATGCTGATGTTGAAACCAACACCATTTCCCTGGTTATCTGTATCCACAATGCTTTAAATGATGTAATAGAATGTCTAAATTCTGTCTGGGAGAAAAGGACTTTTCCGTATGAAATTATACTGGTCGATGACGGCAGCGATAATGACACGAGGCAATATGTGGAGAAATATGTAGAACTAACAGGTTGTAAGCTGCATCGTAACGAGGAGGCTTTGGGCTATACAAAGTCGGCTAATATTGGCCTAAGAATGTCCAAGAGCGATTATGTCATTCTGCTGAACAGTGATACGATTGTAACTGATTCTTGGGCCGAAAAAATGTTGAATTGTTTTGAACGGCATAAAGCCGCAGGCATTGTCAGCCCTTTGTCAAATGCCGCCAGCTACCAAAGCGTGCCGGAAATCAGAGATTCGATGACTGGAGACTGGAAAATCAATACTTTAAGAAATGGCATGACCATTGATATGATGGGCTTAATTGTTGAAAAAGTTTCTAAGTCCAGGTATCCGGCAGTGGCTTCTTTGAATGGATTCTGCTTTATGATTAGTCGGGATGTAATAAATGCCATTGGCTATTTGGATGAAGTTAATTTTCCTAAAGGGTATGGGGAAGAAGTGGATTATTGTATCCGCGCTTCGAAGGCGGGATTTGAGCTTAGAATCGTGGATGACACATATATCTTCCATGAGAAATCTAAGAGCTTTACCCATACAGTGAGGAAGGAACTGGGGGCAGCCTCAAAGCCTATCTTAAAAGAAAAACATGGTGCCGATGTTTATTCTGGTGTAGGAAAAAGCATGGAAACATGTGCTGAGTTACGGGTAATACGTGAAGAAATCAAAGAGGCTATTGATGAATATTATAAAAAATTCGAGAAATTGATTGGGAAAAAAGTAGCATTTGTCCTGACTGCTAAAGGTGGTAGTGGTGGAGCTAATTCGGTATGCCAGGAGGTTGCCGGTATGCGGAACTTAGGAATTGAAGTCGATATTATTAATTCAATTAACTATAAGACTGGATTCACCCAAAACTATCCTGAAATAGCTAAATATGTCAGATATTTTGACAAGAGATCCTATGATAGCTTCATCAATGTCGCGGATAAGTACGATGTAGTGATTGCTACTATATTCACTACTGTTAAGTTGATTCAGGGCATTAAGGAAAAATGTCCTCAAATTCAAGTCGGGTATTATATCCAGGATTACGAGCCTTATTTCTTCGACAAAACAGAAGAATATTTTCAGGAGGCGAAGCTATCTTATACTCGGATTCCAGGCATGTGTTTATTTGCGAAGACAGAGTGGATTGCTGATACTGTACAAAAATACCATGATGTTAAAGTAAACCTCGTTGAGCCAAGTCTGGATACACGACTTTATAATCCTTTCGTCATAAAGCATAAAAAAAAGAAGGCTCGTCCGACTATATGTGCTATGGTACGGCCTAAAACGATTCGGAGAAATCCTAAAGGAACAATGGAGGTGTTGCAGTATCTGAAGAAAAAGTATGATGCTGGCATACGCATCGCATTATTTGGTTGTAGTGATGAAGAAATACAACAACTGGGTATTTTTGATTTTGAATACCAAAATTATGGAGTATTAAAAAGGTGGGAAGTAGCAAAACTTTTGGCAGCGTCAGATATATTTTTAGATATGTCTACATACCAAGCATTTGGGAGAACCGGTTTGGAAAGCATGTGTTTGGGATGTCTGCCAGTCTTGCCCAAAGAAGGTGGTGTCGGCAAATTTGCACGTGATAAAGAAAATGCAATAATTGTAGATACAGGCAATGTTGCTGTAGTATGTGAACGAATATGCGACGTGCTAGATACACCTGATAAGTTATCAGAAATGCAGCAAGAAGGTATCACCACATCTAAATCATTTAATGTTCAAAATGCTGCATGGAGTGAAATACAGATGTTGAACAAACTATTGTAGCCTTATAGTCAAGGATGGTTTTATATGTACTACCTGGCATTTTGAGTGTGCAAGCGGGATTATCCAGACGGCAATCTATACAGTAAAGCCGGACAACATTGCTATATTCTGGGACAGCGTCTTACCTATAACTACTTCGGGGCCTAATTCCCCACAGCTATGCTGTGGGGAATTTCTGTCTTACCATGCTCTGCTTGTTGTTACCATATCATCAGCGACATCATATATATTTTTGCCTTCTAACGGCCACTGGAAGCCCATAGTTCTTAAGTATGTGATTTATCATCGGAGACGGCACCAGGTCGATAAAATCCTGGGTAGCCCTATAGCCAGAAATTCCAAAAGCATGTATTCATCAGGATAAAAATCCAGAATACCTTTCCGCGCTTGCCTCATCATCGCCAGCCCTGGTTTATGCTCCAATACCCTTTCCTGGGTGATCCATGGCGCTGCAAGAGGCCGATTTCTTTCAACTTTTTTAGGTTATTTTCCACCTTCCTGGAAGAAATACCGATTTCTTCCGCTAGGTGCGCGGCGGACACTCTGGGATTCTGTTCCAGGCTACTGAGGATACGGCGCTGGTTTTCAGTCAACTGATAAAAATCAGGTTCTCCGACCTTATCTCCGACCTTATCTCCGACCCTATCTCCGACCTTATCATTGGGCATATATTCAGCATCAAAGGAATAGGCGTCGTCCAACGGAACAATAATTTCAAAGATATCGCCCTCTATGATGCTGGGATTCTTTCCAGAATACCGTTTGCTATACTTATACAGGTTTCTGGTGCCGGAACCGAGTTCGTCCGCATTTCCTATTTGATTGAAAAAAGCGGCTATCAGCGGATTTTTAGGGACAGGCGACAGGTTCTCCGGTGTGATTTCCCCAATCCTCAAAGCCCGACAGGCATTCTCCACATACATCTGATTTTCTTCTATGATGAATTTAGCGATGAACGGGCTGGTAAATTCTCGATGAATCAGCATGTTCGTGAGCATTTCACGCGCAATATTATCTCTGAGGCTTACGTTCAGGCTGTCTTCCAGATAGAATTTATCCCATAAATGTTTTTTGGCAAATGCCATGAGGGCTTCATAGCTTTCAATTAGATTTGTCTTTACGATTTCTCTGTCATCATAGCGATCCTTATTGACTTTCCGCAGGATGGCATCCGTCCTGTACGCAGGACAGATAGACTGAATCACATCATCCTTTCCTAAAAGCATCACGGCCGCCAGGTTAAAGCCCTTTTCCCCGGTAGAAAAATCCTCGCTGAAAAGGCCTGCGCTTTTCAACAGCGCTTCATCTGTCATATCCTTCCATGGGTGGTCCTGGCGTTTATTGACAGCACGTCTCCTGCAAAGCGGCAGGAGGTCCAGGCGCAAGTGCTCTTCTTTCACATATGGATAGATTTTCTTTTCCGTAAAGATATTCTGTTTACGGATATACATAGCAGCAATCTGGCTGGTGGAGGTGACGCGCACATCGGCATCATCCACACGGTCGTAGATTACCTTTTTATAGCGATGCACCTCCGAACTGGGTGGTATATGGATATAGATAATGGATTTGCCTTCAAATATAATCTTTTCCGGGACAAGGTATATCGTAGGGCTTATGATGTCGGGATTGTTTACCATCTTTACGAAATTTTTCATGTTGTCGCGTACAGCCTGCTCAGGAATACCCTCCACAGTACCATCATCGCGAACACCCAAAAAGATATCTCCGCCAAACCGATTCAGGAAGGAGCAGACCGTCTCATAGGTATCAGATTCTATACCATTACCGCAGCGTTTGAACTCCACAGCCGTATTTTCCCCAATTTCAAGTAAGGATATCAGCCTTTCTTCAGTCATGCCATTACCTCCAATCCGTCATCCAATCAGCACTTCCTTCTCGCAGAACGCAAAGCCGTACTTCCGAATCCGTTCCGCCGGGAGGCCTTTCGCCAGCAGAGAGCTATATAAAAGATATCCTTTGTAATGCCATCCTCAAAATCCAGCTTGCCTATGCCAACGATCCTTGCCATGTTTCGCTGCTGACGGTGATGATTTATTACAATGATACCATAATTATCTGCTTGGCTCAATGTGTTTATGCGGAATATGTTGGTGGGGGGATGGTACCTGGAGGACATCAACCGATGATAATGGCGCGTTATCAGGCGTTCGCCCCTTCAGGCCCAGGGGTTCCGGATGGAGACATGAGATGGTACGAAAGGTCAAGGAGCTATATGCATACAGGGACATGGTGAGGAGCCTGGTCAGGCGGGAGCTCAGGGGGCGCTACAAGGGCTCCGTGCTCGGCTTCCTCTGGACTTACATCAACCCCCTGTGCCAGGTGGTGGTCTACTCCGCGGTGTTCTCCGTGATATTCCGGGTCCAGATAGAGAAGTTCTACCTCTATCTGATCATCGGCATGATGCCCTGGACCTTCTTCAACACCTGCGTCCAGGGGGGCACGACCTGCGTCCGCGCCCAGGCCGAGATGGTCAAGAAGATCGCCTTCCCCAGGGAGGTAATCCCCATCTCCTACGTGACCAGCGCCTTCGTGAACATGCTCTTCAGCTTCGCCATCGTCTTCCTGGCCGTGCTGGTGTCCGGCTTCGGGTTCCGCTGGGAGGCGATGCTCTACCTCCCCCTGGTGATGCTCCTGGAGTACCTGCTGGCATTGGGCATCGCCTTGGCGCTGTCGGCGGCCAAGGTATACTTCCGGGA
>OFGF01000843.1_pt1 | contig 22786 bp, 22 predicted proteins | sample 1521711 | NCBI WGS metagenome assembly OFGF01 (sample SAMEA3504092, study PRJEB24116) | mouse gut metagenome | biome: mouse gut; feature: mouse-associated habitat; material: faeces | place: Denmark | collected 2011 | reverse complement strand
TACCAGTTATGGACAGAATGCGTTGAAACATTCGATTGAAGTGGCGCAGATTGCCGGACTTCTCGCTGGAGAGCTCGGTATAGATATTCGGACTGCAAAACGCGCAGGTCTGCTGCATGACATTGGAAAATCCGTGGATCACGAAATGGAAGGTTCACATATCCAGATTGGCGTTGAATTATGTAGGAAATATAAAGAGTCTTCATTGGTTATCAATGCAGTGGAAGCGCATCACGGCGATGTGGAACCGGAAAGTCTGGTTGCGTGTCTGGTACAAGCTGCCGATACGATCAGCGCGGCGCGTCCGGGAGCAAGGCGTGAAACGTTAGAGACATATTCCAACAGGTTAAAGCAGTTAGAAGATATAACAGATAGTTTTAAAGGGGTAGAAAAATCTTTTGCCATTCAGGCGGGCAGAGAGGTTCGGGTAATGGTAGTTCCTGAACAGATTAGTGATGCTGATATGGTATTATTGGCACGTAATATTTCCAAACAGATAGAATCTGAATTGGAATATCCGGGACAGATTAAAATTAATTTGATTCGTGAGTCCCGTGTAGTGGATTATGCAAAATAAGTTTTTTTAAATTTCGAAAAATAGGGAAGTGTTGAAGATTTTTTTCAATCGCTTCCCATTTTTTATCATTTAGGCAATAGAGTTTAGAAATTGTATGGGATTGGAAGGAGGATATTATGGTACAGAAATTAAAAAGATTAAAAAGGGAATTGGCGCATAGTGGCGCAATCGTAAATATGTATGAAGATTCGATTGAAATGCCAAATGGGAAAGTTGTGAAATGGGATTTTATCGAACATCCGAAAGGGGCGGCGGCGATTCTGCCGGTACTGCCGGATGGACGGATACTTATGGTAAGGCAGTACCGCAATGCGTTGGACAGAATTACGCTGGAAATTCCAGCCGGAGCGAGAGACAGTGTAACGGAAGACACGGCAGTCTGCGCAAAGCGGGAATTAAAAGAAGAAACCGGCTATTCCTGTGGGAAAATCGAAAAATTACTCTCCTTAAAATCAACGGTTGCTTTTTGCGACGAGCTGATAGACGTCTATTTAGCGACGGAGTTGACGAAAGGGGAACAGCATTTAGATGAAGATGAATTTATTGATTTAGAAGGTTACAGGCTCGAAGATTTATGTGAGAAAATATATGCCGGAGAAATTCAGGATGCGAAAACGGTTGCCGCTGTCATGGCGTATGCGAATAAGAGAAAACAGGAATAATGACACTTAGGCGCGCATAAGTTAAGGTAACAATAATTTGGGACGTGTACTAAGTGAAGAAAAGCACTTTTCTGTTTGTTTTCGTTTTTTTAGGCGGCGTGATTTGCGCAAATATATTAGGGGTTGTTGCCGGAAAAGAACTGGGGGCAATGAATGAATATTTTATGAACCGGTATATGTATGCGGATATACAGGGACAGGAATTGTTTCCATTTTTGTTTTATGAGCGGGCGCCAAAGTTTTTGGTTTTGCTGTTGTTAAGCATTGGGATTTTTGGGACATTCATCGTAGATGGATATATCGGCTATCTTGGGTTTTCCGTCGGGTTTTTATCCGTAATAGCCATTATGAATTATGGGATTAAGGGGGTTTTGCTCCTTTTAGGGTTCTTTTTTCCGCAATGGCTGTTTTATGTCCCGGCTCTGATTCTCTGGTATTATGAAGTGAGGTATTACAAAGGGGCTGGCAGGACGGCGGCATATGGCGAACAGAAAAATAAAAAGCATATCAAGCTTGCCGTATCTTTGATGCTTGCCGGAATCCTGCTTTTCTCTGGGCTTTTTCTGGAAAGTTACGTCAACCCATTTTTTTTGCAGAATATAATTCGTATAGTCGGTTAAAAAACCGGAAAGGCAGACAGCTCCTTTCCGGTTTGGCATTTCATTAGATATTTTTTTCTGCTATGTCATAGATTAACTGTTCGGAAGCTTCCCAGCCTAAACATGGGTCCGTAATGGATTTTCCATAGATATGTTCGCCAACTTTCTGGGCGCCGGGTTCAATATAGCTTTCAATCATCACGCCTTTAATCATTTTATGGATTTCAGGGGAAATCCTGCGGTTGTGCATGACTTCTTTTACGATACGCACTTGTTCTTCGTATTTCTTTCCAGAGTTGGAATGGTTTGCATCGATAATGGCGGCGGGATTTACCAAATCTATCTTTTGATAGCGGTCAATCAGCCGCATAATATCTTCATAATGATAGTTCTGGACATTGTTCCCATGTTTGGAAACAGCCCCGCGTAGTACTACGTGCGTCAGCGGGTTTCCGGTCGTTTCCACTTCATATCCGCCATAAACAAAGTGATGCGGATGCTGCGCGGCATAGACGGAATTTAACATAACGGTAAAATCACCGCTGGTCGGGTTTTTCATACCGGAAGCCACGTCAAAACCGCTGACAGTCAGGCGGTGATGCTGGTCTTCCACGGAACGGGCGCCGATAGCGACATAAGAGAGTAAATCTTCCACATAGCCCCAGTTTTCCGGATAAAGCATTTCATCTGCGCATGTCAGGCCGCTTTCTTTAATGGCGCGGATGTGCATGTTGCGCATGGCGATTAGTCCGGCAAGCATATCCGGTTTTTTCTCAGGGTCAGGCTGTGAAGCGATTCCCTTATATCCTTCTCCGGTCGTGCGCGGTTTATTGGTGTAAATTCTGGGAATCAAAATCAGCCGGTCTTTTACCTTTTCCGCAACAGGGGCAAGACGGCTGACATAATCACAGACGGCTTCTTCGTTGTCCGCGGAACATGGGCCGATAATCACTAAAAATCGGTCGTCTTTTCCGGTGATAACGTCAGAAATCATCTGATCCCGTTTCGATTTTAAATCGGCCAGCTCTTTTGGGAGCGGGTACTGTTCTTTGATCGCATCCGGGCTTGGAAGCTGCTTTAAATAGGAAAAACTCATACTTTTCACTCCTTTTACACATAATAAAAATGCAACCGGCGGGAATCGAACCCACATTGCAGGAGTCGGAGTCCTGTGTTCTATCCGTTAGACTACGGTTGCAAATCGTGTTTATCATAATACATAGTGGAAGAAATGTCAATAAATGTTTTTATTTTTCTTGTAAAGAATTGATTTCGATTAATTTTTAAGAATGGGTTGACTTTTAAAGTATGGTTTGCTATTCTAAAAAACGGACATATCATAGGAAGAAAATCGCTCCTGTTACGGGATTGGGATTAGAATTAATTAGGAGGAATTTAGAATGGGCTCTCAGACAAATGATAGTAATAAAAATAATTCAAATATGAATACTGATAACAATGGAAATCCAACTGGGATTATGGAATTTTGCAAAAAGCATTTTTATCATATCACTTCAGCGGCGCTATTTATAATTTTAATTTTCGTCCTTGTAAAGTATACGGGAAACACGGACGGCGCCGATGGGAAGAAGGAGACAGAGACACAGGAAACGCAGGCGGTGTTAGAATCGACCGAAACTGTGGAGGAATACCAAAAGGATGCTTATCCGGAAATCAATGAATTAATTGGGAAATATTATAAAGCGTTTGCAAAAGGGAACACGGACAAGTTAGCGACTCTTGCAGATCCGATTTCCGAAGCGGAGAAAAGCTATATTGCTGAATTTAGCCAATATGTGGAAGAATACCGCAATATTGCCTGCTACACCAAAAAAGGGATTTCGGAAGATTCCTTTATTGTTTCCGCTTATATGGAAATTAAATTTAAAGAAGCCGATACGGTGGCTCCCGGCTTAGAGACATTTTATATAGAGAAAAAAGACGGCGCTTACTATATCAATAATTTATACGGCATGTTCAATTCTGAGATGGAAGAATATGACGTGGATGCGGACATAGCGGCTCTGCTGTCAGAGTTTAGCCAGCAGCCGGACGTTGTAAAGCTTCAGACAGAAGTGCAGCAAAAATATGAAGAAGCGTTTGCGGCAGATGAAAATTTAAAAAATATCGTAGAGACGAAGCTTCCGGATTCGATTACGCTGTGGGCGTATGGACAGGCAGAGGCGGCTAAGAAAGCGGAAGAAGAAAAATTAGCGGCCGAGGAAGCGGCTAAAAAAGCGGCGGAAGAAGAAGCGAAGAAAAAAGAAGAAGAAGAAAAAAAGGCGGCAGAGCTTGCATCTGCGGTTGTTGTCTATGCAACGGATAAAGTCAATGTCAGGGCTGAGGCGAATGAAACGTCTGAAATCATTGGAAAACTGGAATTTGGCTCTCAGACGACGCGTTTAGAAGAAAAAGACGGCTGGAGCAGGGTGGATTATAACGGGGGTCAGCAGGGATATGTAAAGTCTGAGTTTCTGTCATTAGAAGTTCCGCAGGCTCCGCCAGAGAATGCGGATGCAGATGCGCAGCAGGAGGCTCCGGCGAAAAGCTTAGCGGAAGGCTCCGTGATTACGGCAAAGGAAAGCGTTATTCTCCGAAAGAGCATGGGTGAGGATTCGGAGAAGATAGCAACGGTATTTGCAGGAGAAAAAATAACTGTCATTATGAGTTATGCAGAGGGCTGGACAAAAGTAAGCTATGGAGAAAAAACAGGGTTTATAAAAACGGCTCTGCTACAGTAACAGTTCGTATCAAATACAGATTTTACGGAGACTTTTTAAGTCTCCGTATTTTATAAGGATGAAAAAATGGAAACAGGGAAACGGATCAATAAATTTTTAAGTGAAGCCGGAGTTTGTTCAAGGCGGGAAGCGGACCGGCAGATTCAAAATGGAAACGTAACGATAGACGGCAGGAGAGCGGAAATTGGAAGCCGCGTCTTAGAGGGACAGGAAGTGTGTTTTTTAGGACAGCCTGTGAAAAAAGAAGAAGAAAAAATCCTGATTGCGGCGCATAAGCCAGTCGGGATTGTCTGTACGGCGGAAAAACGTGAAAAAGATAATATCGTGGATTTTTTCCGCTATCCAAAACGGATTTATCCGGTTGGCAGATTGGATAAAGATTCTTCCGGTTTGATTTTAATGACGAACCAAGGGGAAATTGTCAACAAAATCATGCGCGCGGGGAATATGCACGAGCGGGAATATTTAGTGACTGTCAATAAGCCGTTGACAGAGCCTTTTTTGCGTGGAATCGCAGGCGGCGTGCCATTGGCGGAACTTGGCGTGATGACGCGCAGATGTTTTGTAGAGCAGATTGGCAAACGTAAATTTAGAATTATTTTAACGCAGGGATTTAACCGCCAAATCCGCAGAATGTGTGAGTATTTTAATTACCGCGTGGAAGCGTTGGAACGTACGCGGATTATGAATATTGAGCTGGGGGATTTAGCCTTGGGGGCTTACCGTCCCGTGGAAGGCAGGGAATACCGGAAGCTTTTGGAATTAATTGCAGATTCCAGCAGCCTTCCGAAGTTCTAAATGACAAAAAGGAGCAAGAACAATGGGCATAAAAGAAAACATAGAACAACTGCGGGAGAAAATTGAATACCACAATAACCGGTATTACAATGAGGATAATCCGGAAGTGTCCGATTATGAATATGATATGCTGATGCAAAAGTTAAAACAGTTAGAGAAGGAGCATCCAGAATATGAGGACGCCAATTCCCCGACAAAGAAAGTAGGGGGAACTGCGAAACGGCAGGCTGGCGTTTTAGTCCGGCATAACGTGCCGATGTTAAGCCTCCAGGATATGTTTTCCAAAGAAGAAATTTTAGAGTTTGTAGAAGATATGCAAAAACAGCTTGAAGATCCGGAATTTGTCGTGGAATATAAAATTGACGGGCTTTCCCTATCGCTTCGTTATGAATACGGGAAATTAAAACTTGCGGAGACACGCGGCGACGGCGTTACATTCGGGGAAGATGTGACGGAAAATGCCAGAGTAATTGAGGACGTGAAGCAGACTCTTAGGGATAAGCCAAAATATTTAGAAATCCGTGGAGAAGTCTATATGAAAAATGAAGACTTTGACGCAGTAAACGAACTTCAGGAGCTGTTGGGAAAAAAAGCGTTTGCAAACCCAAGAAACTGCGCGGCGGGGACGTTAAGGCAGTTAGATCCTTCCGTGACAAAAGAGAGGAAACTCTCTATGTTTGTATTTAATATCCAGCAGGTGGACGGCATTGTGTTTGAGACGCATACGCAAGGGTATGAATTTCTAAAAAATCAGGGGATTCCGGTTATAGATGACTACCGGCTTTGTAAAACCGGAGAAGAAGTCTGGAAGGCGATTGAGGCAATCGGGGAAAACAGGGGGAAGCTCCCTTACGATATAGATGGAGCCGTTGTCAAAGTCAACAGCTATCGGGACAGGGAACAGTTAGGGGCGACCTCAAAAGTCCCGCGCTGGGCGGCTGCCTATAAATACCCGCCGGAGGAAAAAGAGACGGTATTAAGGGAAATTGAGCTTTCTGTTGGACGCACTGGGCGGATTACGCCGACGGCTGTGTTTGATCCGGTGCGTTTGTGCGGAACGTCAGTTTCAAGGGCGACGCTCCACAATCAGGATTTTATGGACGAACTGGACATTGGGGTTTTAGATACGGTTGTGGTCTATAAATCCGGCGAAATTATCCCAAAAATAAAAGAAGTAAAAAAAGAGAAACGTCCGGCAGGCTGGGTGAAGTTTCAGATTCCCGATGCATGTCCGGTATGTGGGGAAAAATTAGTCCGGGACAAGGATACGGCAGATATGAAGTGCATCAATGAAAGCTGTCCTGCGCAGCTTGAACGGCAGATTATTAATTTTGTCGGCAGGGATGCAATGGACATGAAAGGCTTTGGAGCGGTCTATATCACGGAACTAATAAAAAAGGGGTATATAAAAAGCGCGGCGGATATTTATTCGCTCAAAGAAAGCCGCGATGCCTTAATTGAGGAAGGGTTAATCGGAAAAGAGAAAAATACAGATAAGTTATTGTCAGTCATTGAAAAATCCAAAGAAAACGATGCCTATAAGCTTTTGACGGGCCTTGGGATACCAAATGTAGGAAAAGCGGCCGCAAAAGCAATTATGCGGAAGTTTCGGACATTTGACAGCTTAATTCGCGCAACCTCAGAAGAATTGCAGGAAGTGGAGGATATTGGCGGCGTGTCGGCAGAATCCATTCTGCGTTTTTTTGCAAAAAAAGAAAATCAGGAATTAATGGAACGGTTCAAAGCGGCGGGCGTAAATATGGAATGCTATATGGAAGATGGCATGGACGGCGGGGACGGCAGATTATCAGGAAAGACATTTGTCATTACAGGGACGCTCCCTAATTTAGACAGAAGGGAAGCGGCGGCATTAATTGAAAAATTCGGCGGGAAAGTGACAAATTCCGTTTCCAAAAAGACTTCCTATCTTTTGGCAGGAGAAAAAGCGGGAAGCAAGCAGACGAAAGCGGAAAGCCTTGGCATTCCGGTAATTTCAGAAGCAATGCTCCTTGAAATGACAGGCGGAAAGTAAACAAAAAGAAAAGAGGCGGTTTATATGCCAATTCGCACACAAAGCGATTTACCGGCAAAAGAAATTTTAGAAAAAGAAAATATTTTTGTAATGGATGAAAACCGGGCGATGCATCAGGATATCCGGCCAATCCGCATAGCGATTTTAAACCTTATGCCTTTAAAAGAGGACACGGAACTGCAGATTTTAAGATCGCTGTCTAATACGCCTCTACAGGTGGATATTACATTCCTGACGGTGACAAGCCATGAGTCAAAACATACCTCGAAAAGCCATCTGAATAAATTTTACCAGACATTTTCCTGTGTAAAAGAGCAGTGTTTTGACGGCTTGATTATAACGGGCGCGCCAGTGGAAATGATGGAATTTGAGGAAGTGGACTACTGGCAGGAATTATGTGGGATTATGGATTGGACAAAGACGAATGTGACATCGACTTTGCATGTCTGCTGGGGGGCGCAGGCGGGCTTATTCTATCATTACGGCATCCCGAAATATAAATTAGAACAAAAACTTTTTGGAATTTATGAGCACCGCGTTATGAATCGGAAAGTTCCCCTAGTGCGTGGATTTGACGATTATTTTATGGCGCCCCATTCAAGGAATACCAAAAACCGCGCAGAAGACATTAAGGCAGTCAGGGAATTGACAATTTTGGCGGAATCCGAAGAAGCCGGCGTATTTCTTGCGATTGCAGACGAGGGGCGGAAAGTTTTTCTGATGGGGCATCCGGAATATGACAGATATACATTGGATAAAGAATATAAGCGGGATCAGAAAAAAGGGTTAAACATTGCGCTGCCGCGGAATTATTATCCGAACGACTGCCCTGATATGCGTCCCAATTTACAGTGGCGCTCGCATGGAAACGCATTGTATTCGAACTGGCTGAATTATTACGTCTACCAGCAGACCCCGTATGATTTTATCAGTACGGCGGGGATTGTGGGGAAATAGCAAGGAACAGCAAGGGTTTAGAGGACTTTATCAAAATACTTGATAACTGAATAAAGGCTTTACACCAAATTTTATAGAATTTTAAAGGCTTTGCGCCTTTTTAATTTGCATAAAACAAGCATGGATAATGTGGGGGTGTATGGACGTGTATTATTTATCTTTTGGCAAGGCATGACGAAATACGAAAACCGGATTGTTGCTATTAGGAAGTATGGCGGAATGTCCGGGGTGTGGTGTATTACTTGATGACGGAAATGAGATGCTTGCTTATAAATATGTGGAATGTGGGATTTTTACAGAAGGGAATGTAGAGTATTTTGCAACTGAAAAGGAATATAGTTTAGAAGTAGTGGATTTTTATAAAGAAAAAATACTCTGCAAGCATTGTGGGAAAGAATTGGAGGAAAACTTAAATTTTGCCCAAATTGCGGGAAACCATTTGCAGTTGAAAAAGTGATTCATTAGGCATTATATAGAAATATATAGCGGAGAACATTATTTGTGATTGTTGTGGAGAAGAAACTTCAAAAGTAAAGAAGATTCAACCGGCAATCTTAAATAAGTATTAAGTTTTCCTGTTTTCTTTGACAAACCTTAAATTTTGTGTAAAAATGATTGCGTCAGTGAGAGGAGGAAATTTATCAATGAAAAAGAAAATAATGCGTTTGATAAGTATATGTGTAACATTGACGATTCTATGTGGTTCTGTGGTAACGGCATCGGCAAGCGTCCCAGAGCAGCCGTCTGATTCCGTTCCCGTGACAGCTCCGTCAGCAAACGACAGCGCGCCGGACGAGGATGCAAGCCCGGACAAAGCCCCAGATACAAATCCGGACAGTTCTGCAGGCAACCGTCCGTCAGATGGACAAACGGAATTGCCGAATGGAGGAGAGCCTTCAAAGGATCAGGAAAATGCAAACGGGGGAGACAGTTCGGGCGGCCAGATTCCGTCTCAGGAACAGCCAAACGATCCGGCTCAGACGCCGCCTGAAACGCCATCGACGGAAACTGGTGGAAATAATGCGTCTGACGACAAATCCGGCGATGTATCCGGTTCAATCAGCGTAGATGGGAATGAGGACATTTCCGGAAAGATTACGGTAGAGCAGGATAAAAATGACGATAATGTAGAAATCAAAAAGAATGATAAGCCGTACTTAGCCCTTGGTTCGGATCTGAGCGCGCAGCAGCAGGCGACAGTGCTTGCAATTATGGGAATTGATCAGAATAAACTGGCGGATTATGATGTGACGTACATCAATAATTCAGAAGAACACCAGTATTTGGATTCTTATATTGATAAAAGCAAAATCGGGACGAAATCGCTTTCGTCTATCGTAATTGTAGAGCGTGGAAGTGGAAGCGGGATCAATATTTCCACGAATAATATCACTTATTGTACGGTAGGCATGTATAAAAATGCTTTGGCGACCGCAGGAATCCAGAATGCAGACATTATAGTGGCGGCGCCGTTTCCAATATCGGGGACAGCCGCTTTAGTAGGCATATTTAAAGCTTATAAGCAAATGACAGGCGATGAAATTGACGAAGAAAATATCGATGCGGCGTTACATGAGCTTGTAATGACCGGCCAGTTAGAAGCGGGCGGGGCGGATTCCGATGAAGTGGAAGGCATGATTGCCTATGTGAAACAGGCAGTTGTGGAGCATGATTTGTCTGACGAATCAGAAATCCGCGAAGTAATCGCAAAAGGCTGTGATAAATTTGGCATTACATTGACGGAAGAAGAAGTGAATGAAGTTGTCAAACTGATGAAAAAAATCAGTGAGCTTGATTTGGACGTTGACGGCCTTTTAAATGCGGCGCAGTCGATATATGATAAAATATCCACTGCCGAAGGCGGTTTTTGGGGTAAAATCAAGGAACTTTTGTCTGCGATTTGGGAAAAGATCAAAGAACTGTTTTAAATTAATCAAAAGAGCTGCTTTTATTTTGCAGCTCTTTTTTTGCGGAAATGCCAGCTTTTTTGCATTGCATGGATTTTCTGCCTGTTTTCTTCACTGAAACCGACTAAAATCGCATGGTTCGCTTCTGACAGATAATCTATAATGCCGTCAATATCGGATTTGATATTCTTCGGACAATGAATATAGACATGTTTATTAGCGGTAATATTTAACGTGTAAGAAATATTAAAATGGCGCCAGAACAATTTATGGAGCGTAGAATGTTTGTAAATCCAGATGATTTCTTCGATTGGCACAATCGCAATCCCATATTTAGAGGTTTCAATAAAAAAGCGTTCTGTGATAAACATATCTTCCGTCGCAAGCTGAGGCAGTGTGGCAAGTTCCTTTTCCGCCTGCGCAAGCAGTTCTTTGGGTTTTCCGAAATGCCCGAGTTTCCGGCAGGGCGGCGAAAAATCCGGCCGGAGGATAAAAGAGAGGAAAAACAGAATTTGAAGTCCGGCGTATAGGGCGCTTCCTGCAAGAAGCAGAAATAAAAATATGCCGAAACCATAACAAAAGTCCGGCTCGCTCAGATAATAAGGCGTTACTTTCGATTGAATGCCGGAATCTGTCCAGTTCAGGTCGTCGGAAAGATGCTCTAATAGGGAAGTAAAGCTTGCATCCACAGATAGAATTTTGCCATAAACGGTAAGCGTTTCAATTTCCGGCAGTCCCTGTTCGCAGGCGTTTGGAGTTAAAAGAATGATACTGCATTCCCGTTTTTCCTTGTTTTCCATGTAGTAATAATATCCGATCACGCGGTGAAAACGGCTTTTGGTGTATCCGGTAAATTTTAAATGGCTTAACGTGGCGGATACATAAACCTGATTTTTTTGGCTTTGTTGTTCCATATTGGAAATATGGGTGAGTTTTGCGGGCGAGATGACAGATAAAACCGGAAAAATCTGAAACAGAGCCAGCGTAAATAAAAGATAAAGGATAGGGCAGATCAGCCGTTTCCGGTAAAAATTCTGAATGTTTTTGGATATATGGCGGTTGAATTGTTCTTGCATGAAAAGGCATCTCCTGTCGAAAACTGTAGAATAAAATGTATGTTTAGTATATAGGAAGGAAAGGAAATATTCAAGCAGCAGATGCGTGTTTCTTTATCGGGAAGAATGGGGCTTGTTAAGATTGAAAAAGATTTTGTCTGTATGACAAGGCAAAGGAAATGTGGATTTTGTATAAGTTGGGATTGAGGGTTTTAAGGAAAACGCGTATAATGGTACAGATGGAAGAAACAGGATTGGAAATGAAATAGAAGCAAGACGGGAAAAAGAGAAAGAAAAACAGGAAAAGGAATGGTAGAAGATTCAAGAATGAAAACAGATACGGAAATAAAAGCCGAAATGAAAACAGAAGCAGATCTAAAAGCATATGGCGGTTTTGCAAGGGTATATGATTTATTTATGGACGAGACGCCTTATGAAGAATGGTGTATGTCTATTCGAAGCATATTGAAACAATATGGGATTTTAGATGGGCTGATTTTGGACTTGGGATGCGGCACAGGGAAAATGACCCGTCTTCTGCGGCAGGCGGGGTATGATATGATAGGGGTGGATTCTTCAGAGGAGATGCTTGGGATTGCCATGGAACATCAGGAAGATGCGGGCATTTTGTATTTACATCAGGATATGCGGGAGTTTGAACTCTATGGCACAGTGCGGGCAGTTATAAGCGTTTGTGATTCAATGAATTATATGTTAGAGGAAGATGAGCTTTTGGCTGTGTTTTCACTGGTGAATAATTATTTAGATCCGGGTGGTATTTTTTTGTTTGATATGAACACCCTATATAAGTACAGGGAAATTCTGGGCGAGCAGACAATTTGTGAGAATAGGGAAGAAGGGAGTTTTATCTGGGAAAACTATTTTGATGAAGAAACGCAGATCAATCAATATGATATGACGTTTTTTATACGGGAAGCAGATGGCAGATACCAAAAATTTGAGGAAACGCATTTTCAGCGTGGATATGCGCCGGATAAAATTAAAGAGCTGGCAGAACGGGCCGGATTAGAATGGATTGGCTGTTATGAGGCATATACAAATCAGCCTTTCAATATACAAAGCAAGGTACAGAGTGAGCGGATTCTGGCAGTGGTTAGGGAACGCGGCAAGAAGGGAGAAAAATAATATGGAAGATTATATTGTAAGGGCGACGGCGGCAAATGGGCAGATACGGGCGTTTGCCATTACTTCCGCGAATCTTGTGGAAACAGCGCGCAAACATCATGGCGCAAGTCCGGTGATGACGGCGGCGTTAGGAAGGCTGTTATCTGGCGCGGCAATGATGGGCGTAATGATGAAAGGGGAAAAAGACCTTTTGACGATACAAATCCAATGCAGCGGCCCGGCAAAAGGATTGACGGTAACGGCAGATGCAAAAGGAAATGTCAAAGGGTATCCAAGCGTTCCGGACGTAATCCTTCCGCCAAATGCGAATGGGAAATTAGACGTGGGCAGGGCGCTGGGGCTTGGCGTGATGTCGGTGATAAAAGATATTGGCATGAAAGAGCCGTATGTGGGGCAGATTGAGTTAAAAACAGGGGAAATAGCGGAGGATTTGACGTATTATTTTGCTTCGTCGGAACAGATTCCGTCTTCCGTCGGGCTTGGCGTTTTAATGAGCAAAGAAAATACGGTCAAACGTTCCGGCGGTTTTATTTTACAGCTTCTGCCCTTTACAGACGAAGAAACGATCAGCCGTTTGGAAGACAGGATTTCACAACTGACAAGCATTACCGCGCTTTTGGAAAAGGGCGATACGCCGGAGCTATTGTTAAAAGAAGTATTAGGTGAGATTCCGTTTGAAGTGACGGAGACAATTCCGGCAAAGTTTTGGTGCGGCTGTTCAAAAGAGAGGATTTCAAAATCCCTTGCGACGCTTGGCAAAAAAGAGTTGGACGAGATGATCGCGGAAGGGCAGGGAATTGAAGTGAAATGCCATTTTTGCAATACAGACTATACATTCAGCGCAGATGAGTTAAAGGAGATTCGAAATTGAAAGACGGATATATAAAAGTTGCCGCGATTACGCCGGATTTGCGTGTGGCGGACGTCAATTATAATACAGAGCGTATTTGTGAAAAAATCATAGAATGCAGCCAAGCCGGCGCAAAAGCAATGGCGTTTCCGGAGCTTTGCATTACGGGATATTCCTGCGGGGATTTGTTTTTACAGGATATTTTATTAAATAAAGCGGTAAAGGGTTTGAAAAAAATTGCCAAATGTACGGAGGGAATCGACGCGATTGTCTTTGTGGGCCTTCCGCTTTGTGTGAAAGGGAAATTATATAATGCCGCCGCCGCTCTGCATAACGGAGAGATTCTTGGGATTGTCCCGAAGACATTCCTGCCGAATTACAACGAATTTTATGAAGCGCGCTATTTTACAAAAGGCATGGAGGAGACAGTTTTCATTGAATTAGGAGATGAGGAAGTCCCGATGGGGAAACATTTATTGTTTGCCTGTGACACGATGAAGGAATTTGTCATCGGAGTGGAAATTTGTGAAGATTTGTGGGCGCCAAACCCGCCAAGCATTCGGCAGGCGCTTTTCGGGGCGACGTTAATCGTCAATTTGTCGGCAAGCGATGAAGCGGTTGGGAAAGAGGACTATAGGAGAGCTTTAGTCTGCGGCCAGTCGGCAAGGCTGCTTTGCGGGTATGTTTATGCAGGCGCAGGGATCGGGGAATCCACGCAGGACGTAGTCTATGCGGGGCATAGCTTGATTGCGGAAAACGGCGTGTTGTTGGCGGAGTCAGCAAAGTATGAAAACGGCGTGGTTTATTCGGAGATCGATTTGCAGAAACTGAACGCGGAACGCAGGCGGAATACGACATTTGAACCCATAGATGCGGCAAACGAAGATGAGATAGTTCCGTTTTCATTGAAAAGAGAACATACGGCGCTGACTAGGAAGATAGACCCTTCTCCGTTTATTCCCCATGGAAAAGAGGAGCGGGACAAACGGTGTGAGGAAATTCTTTCGATTCAGGCAATGGGACTTAGGAAACGTCTTTTGCATACAGGCTGCCAATGCGCGGCAGTGGGAATTTCCGGTGGTCTGGATTCCACGCTTGCCCTGCTTGTGACGGTACGGGCGTTTGACAGCCTTTTGCTTCCACGCTCTGGCATACGGGCGGTTACAATGCCGGGATTTGGGACGACGGACCGCACCTATACAAATGCAGTTAAAATGATAAAAAGCCTTGGGGCGTCATTTCAGGAAGTTTCCATTAAAAAAGCGGTTGAGGTACATTTCGGGGACATTGGGCAGGATATGTCAAAGCATGATGTGACCTATGAAAATGCGCAGGCGAGGGAACGGACGCAGATTTTAATGGATATAGCAAATAAAGAAGGCGGAATGGTAATTGGGACGGGAGACTTATCTGAGCTTGCGTTAGGGTGGGCGACGTATAACGGGGATCATATGTCGATGTATGCCGTAAACGCATCTGTGCCAAAGACGCTTGTCCGTCATCTCGTGCGTTATTCTGCGGATATTTGTAAGGACATCGGGCTAAAAGAAGCGTTGCTTGACGTGTTGGACACTCCGGTCAGCCCGGAACTTTTGCCGCCGGAGGAAGGGGAAATTTCCCAGAAAACGGAAGATTTAGTCGGGCCTTATGAATTGCACGATTTCTTCTTATATTATATGCTGCGGTTTGGGTTTCCCCCAAAAAAAATATACCGTCTGGCAAAGCTGGCGTTTTATGGGATATATGAAGAAGATGTGATTTTACACTGGCTTCGTAATTTTTACCGCAGGTTCTTCTCACAGCAGTTTAAACGTTCCTGCCTGCCGGACGGCCCCAAAGTCGGCAGCGTGGCAGTATCCCCCAGAGGGGATCTGCGGATGCCCTCCGATGCCTGCGCCGACATCTGGTTGAGACAGGTTGAGGAATTGTAATTGTAAAAGAACAGTTTACGGTGTGATGACACCTGTGTCAGTATCCCCCTCGTTTTCCAACGCCTTGTTTAAGGAAGTGCTGATGGCATCCAGCAGGATCATGGAGGTGTATTTGCTGTCATCCGGGTAGCTGATATTCTCCAGACTCTGATTGGTTATGATCTGGTTGGCAAGATCCTCGAAAGAAGGCTGGATCAGAGGATACATGGTCGCCACGGCTTCGTCCAGGTTGATGAGCCTTATGGAGTTGATATTTTTCTCATCTACAGTCACCTCGATCTCCACCACGTTGTCGTTCAGGATCAGGGAGGTCGTGTACACACCGGGCACATAGGAATTGGTCGTAGTCTGTGTGACGGCGGACATGGTCTCTTTTTTCTCCTCTTTGGGGAGGAACATGATGATCAGCAGGACGATAAAAAGGATACCGAGCACGGCAAAGATGCCGGTATATATCAATTCTTTTACGTGAAGCACGACGATTTTGGTTTTGGAACTCATACAAATATCCCCATGGAAATTCTTTTTTATCAGTCTATGACAGGCAGGGGCGGTTTATGCGTGTGATCGCTGCTGGTTTTTTGACGGAAAGATAATGGACTTTGTGTTCATAGTGTGATAAGCTGAAATTAACTTGATGACCGGTCTTCATAATTGGGAGGTGAGACAATGCCGAATGGTGCAGAGATTATTGAAAGAGCCGTAAATGAATTTCAAAGAGTGCAGACGCATATGAAGAATGCGAAAAGAGAAAATGCTGTTGAGACGTATGCGGAATTAAAGAAGGATTATAAATCTTTAAAAGTAGTACTGAATTCCCTCGGCGTGAACCTTACGGACATCGACGAAATCAAAGAGTAGAAGGGAAACCGTAGGTTGAACTGTTACACAGTGAATGAGATACAGTAAACGAAATGTCTAATATCGTTTACTGTAAGTAGACGAAATAAGTGAGATATGGAGTTGACAACTGCATAGAATATTGGTATCGTTAACCGGAACAAGGGCGTTCTTACTGCAATATTGCGGGGGAAGAGCGCCTTTTTGTATGGATGGAGCTGTAATTGGGCAGTGGCTGTCCGGGCAGCCGGAGATCCGGGCGGCGGTTGAGCGGTAAAAAGAAAGGATGATGCATATGAGAAAGAATTATACAAGAGAGGATATCATACAGCTGGTAGAGGAGGAAGACGTGGAATTTATCCGGCTGCAGTTTACGGATATCTTCGGTAACTTAAAGAATATGGCCATCACGGCCAGCCAGCTGGAAAAGGCGTTAAACAACGAGTGCATGTTCGACGGGTCTGCCATTGAAGGATTTGCACGCATCGAAGAGTCTGACATGTATCTGTATCCGGATCTGGGAACCTGGGAGATTTTTCCGTGGCGGCCGCAGCAGGGCAAGGTGGCGCGGCTGATCTGCGATGTACACCGCCCCAACGGGCAGCCTTTCGAGGGAGATCCGCGCTGCATTTTGAAAAAAGCGGTGAAAAAGGCAAAGGAGCTGGGCTATACTTTCAAGGTCGGGCCGGAGTGTGAGTTTTTTCTTTTTAATACGGATGAAAATGCGATGCCGACGACGATCACTCATGAGCAGGCCGGCTATTTCGACCTGGGCCCTATGGATTTCGGAGAAAATGCAAGGCGGGATATGGTGCTGACACTGGAGGAAATGGGGTTCGAGATCGAGGCTTCCCATCATGAGGTGGCGCCGGCCCAGCACGAGATTGACTTCCGCTATGACGAGGCGCTGGCCACTGCCGATAATATCATGACCTTTAAGCTGGCGGTCAAGACGATCGCCCGCAGGCACGGACTGCACGCCACTTTTATGCCCAAGCCGAAATTCGGCGTAAACGGTTCCGGTATGCATATCAATATGTCGCTGTCCAGGGAGGGACGGAATATCTTCGCAGACGAAAAGGATGGGATGGGCTTAAGCCGGGAGGCCTATTATTTTATCGGGGGCATCATGAAGCACATGAAAGGGATGACGGCGATCACCAATCCGCTGGTCAATTCGTACAAAAGGCTGGTGCCCGGATATGAGGCGCCGGTCTATATCGCCTGGAGCGCCACCAACAGAAGCCCGTTGATCCGCATTCCGGCTTCCCGCGGCGAAGGCACCAGGATCGAGCTGCGCTGTCCGGACCCTTCGGCCAATCCTTATCTGGCGCTGGCAGTGTGCCTGCGGGCGGGACTGGACGGTATCGAGAATCACATTCTGCCGCCGGACAGTGTGGACCGCAATATTTTCCGTATGACGGAGGAAGAAAAAAGAGCCGGCGGGATCGAGGAGATTCCCGGCACGCTGATCGAGGCGATCTACCATATGGAAGCCGACGGATTTATCCGGGACGTGCTGGGCGACCATGTGTACCGCAAATACATCGCGGCCAAAAAGGAAGAGTGGTACCGCTACCGCATGCAGGTCACGGATTGGGAGATTAGTGAATACCTGAATAACGTGTAGATTTTTGGCGTTGGACGTTAGCGCACGAATCCGGCGGTATGATGAGAGTGGACGGTCGGAGGCGCCTGGCGCTGTTACAGGAGCGGGAGGCCTGGCAGTGCCGACAGAATTATGGGAGAAGGAGGTGAGCAGGTGACGAACATTATTGTGGTTTTGCCGAAAATAGAGGATGCGCGGGGAATCCGCAGCGTGTTGATGAAAAACGGTATTCCGGTATCTGCGGTCTGCTCTACGGGAGCACAGACGCTGAACCACCTCCGGGATTTAAATGACGGTATTGTCATATGCGGCTATAAGATGACGGATATGCTCTACATAGAACTTCACCAGTGCCTGCCTCCGGGATTCGATATGCTGCTGCTGGCATCCCGGACGGTGCTAAATGACTGTCTCGACAATGACATCATGTGTCTGGCCATGCCCCTTAAAGTACACGACCTGATCAATACCGTAGATATGATGTGCCAGGCCGCCGCCCGCAGACGACGCCGGGCAAAGGCGAAGCCGAAAGTACGCAGGCCCGAGGAGGAGAAGCTGATCAGGGAAGCCAAAGAAGTGCTGATGGCCAGAAATAACATGACAGAACAGGAAGCCTACCGCTATCTCCAGAAATGCAGCATGGACAGCGGCACGAATATGGTGGAAACGGCGCAGATGGTGTTGGAGATGATGAACACAGACACCAGGAACAAAATAGCAATCAGGGCTACACAGACCACAGTTGCCACGTTCCGCAGGGTGATGAAGCCACCGGCAATCTCCTCAGAGGCGTTGACATAGGCAATGCCGTCCACCGCATCCACCGCCGCCTTCGTCTGCGAGATGCGTTCCAGATCCGCGACCTTAATGGAAAAGCGGTCCCGCAGAATGTTGGGGTCCAGGTCCTGGAACATTTCCTCGTCGGGATACTGCTCTACAAACCGCTCCATGGCCTGCTGGCGGCTGATGAAGGTAACGGAGGCCACATTGGGAATCGCCGCCAGCTTGCTCTGGAGGTTCTTGGGCTCCGTGAAGTCCTCCTCCACAAAGGCCAGCATCTCGTTCTCCCGTTCCAGGTCCTTCAAAAGCCCGTTGGCGTTCACCGCCACCAGGGTGAAGGTGCCCATAATCAGCAGGCAGGCCACAGTGATGCCGATGGCGGCGAAGCTCATGAAGCCGTGGCTGAACATATTGGAAAAGCCTTCATGGACAAAGTATCCGATATTGTGCTTACCCATGAATACGTCCTCCCACATAGCCGCCGACGCTGTCATTGACCACCCGGCCGGAATCAATGGTGACCACCCGCTTGCCAAAGTGGTCCACCAGGTCCTTCTCATGGGTCACCACCACCATGGTGGTGCCCAATTCGTTAATTTTCACCAGCAGGTCCATCAGCTCCAATGACCGCTCCGGGTCCAGGTTGCCGGTGGGCTCGTCGGCGATGATAGTGGCCGGGTTGTTCACCAGGGCACGGGCAATAGCCACCCGCTGCTGCTCCCCGCCGGAGAGTTCGTCGGGATAGCTGTATGCCTTCTTTTCCAGGCCCACCAGCTCCAGGACGTAGGGGATGCGCTTCCGGCTCTCCTTGGCGGAGGCCCCCACCGCCCGCATGACAAAGGCCAGATTGTCGTAAACCGTCTTTTTATCAATCAGGCGGAAATCCTGGAAGATGACCCCCAGGGTCCGGCGCATCAGGGGAATCTGCCGCTCGGAGATGTTCCGAGTGGAAAAGCCGTTGACCCGAACCCGGCCGGCATTGGGCTCCACTTCACCGGTAAGCAATTTAATAATCGTGGACTTGCCGGAGCCGGAGGGACCCACCAGAAAAACAAACTCGCCGGGATCAATCCGCAGGGAGATTCCCTGGATTGCCTTAGTCCCGTTGTCATATTCCATTTCCACGTCCTTCAATTCAATGAGGGCGCTTTCTGATTCTAACATAGGGGCACCTCCAATTGGTGTCGAAAACTGGGAACAGCAAGGGGTAATCGACATAATTCGGATTTCATTGTAGCATAAAGCACGGTTCCCGTCAATGCGGAGCGCAGCCAAACTATCGGGATCGTTTTCGTGCATCCTTTAGCACGAACGGCAAACACCGCCTGGCGGAGAACGCAAGAAAGCGGCGGACATTCCTCTTTATCAAGAATCAATCCCCCGGGAGGTCAGGTATTTTTTAACCATCAGCGCCACTTTGAAGGTAATGGCGTCGTCAAATTCCCGCAGATCCAGGCCGGTCAGCTTCTTAATCTTCTCCAACCGGTAAACTAAGGTGTTCCGATGGACAAAAAGCTTCCGGGCCGTCTCCGAGACGTTCAGGTTGTTTTCAAAGAACCGGTGGATGGTAAACAGGGTTTCCTTGTCCAAGGCGTCAATGGGGTTCTTCTTGAAGACCTCCTGGAGGAACATCTCACACAGGGTAGTAGGCAACTGGTAAATCAGGCGCCCAATGCCAAGGTTCTCATAATTGATGACATATTTTTCCGTGTCGAAGACCTTGCCCACGTCGATGGAAATCTGGGCCTCCTTATAGGACTTTGCCAGATCCCGCAGATGGGTGGCAATGGTACCGATGCCCACCACCACCGTACTCTCCGTACCGGAGCGGAGGCTCTCTTCAATGGAGGCGGCAATCTTGTTCAGCTCCCGGAAGCCCGCGCCCTCGGGCATCTGCCGGACCAGCACCACGTCCCCGTCGCCGATGTTCAGCACAAAGTCATTCTGCCGGTCGGGGAACAAGGCCTGGACCACATCCGTAGGAACCGACTCCCCCTTTTTCAAAGCCCGAACTACAAAGACGCCCCGGGCTACGTCGGCGGTTACCCGCAGTTCTTTGGCCCGCATGTAGATGTCGCCCAGCATAATATTATCGGAAATGATATCTTTGATGAAGGATCCCCGGTCGTGCTTTTCCTCATAGTAAGCCTTAGCGGCATTCAGCGCCACCGTGGCCACGGAACACACCGCCTTGCTGACATCGTTCTCCCCAAAGGCGAAGGCTGCGTAGTCAAATTGATTCCCCCAGCCATTCAGCGCCTTAAAAGTTTTTCCATCGGAGGATACCAAGACTCCCGCAGCGTTGTTCACCACCGCGACATACTCCGTCCATCGCTGGCCAATGAGGGAGAGCTCACTGCAGGCAATTACTACGCCTTCCCCATCCATCACTCCAATTGTGCGATCCGTGTTCTCCTTCAACTGCAATACAACATTTTGATAAATTCGTCCAGACATGGCCGTCCTCCTCACCTAAAATACCGGGGAAGTAATGATACCATTTTTACAACATCCTTATTATATCGTCAACTTCACCAAATTGCAAGATGTTTTTTCTTTTTTCAACAAAAAACTCATTCCCTTTTTGGTAAGTATTCGGGCTTTTTCTCAGAACTACACAAGGGCGCGGAGTTCTTCAATCTCTTCCTCAGTCAAAAAGCGAAAGGCTCCCCGAGAAAGCTCTGGGTCCAGGGGCAGGCCCCCCATCCGTACCCGCTCCAGATAGAGCACCGGTTTTTCCCTGGCCGCCAGCATCCGCTTTACCTGATGGAATTTCCCCTCCCGCAAGGTGACATGGGCCTCGCTCACCTCTTCCGCCGTAAGAATCTCCAGCCGGGCAGGGAGGCACCGCAGTCCATCCTCCAAAGACATCCCAGCGGCAAAGGCCCGGCAATCCTCCTCCGTCAGGCGGCCTGCTGTCCGGACATAATAGACCTTATCCACATGCCGCTTCGGGGACAGCAAGGCGTGCGCCAGACCTCCCTCATTGGTTAACAGCAGCAGTCCCTCCGTATCTTTATCCAGGCGGCCCACAGGAAACAGCGCCTGACGCTGAAGCTCCCGGGGCAGCAGGTCCAGAACCGTCGCTCCCCTGCCGTCCTCTGTAGCGGAGAGGTATCCGGCCGGCTTGTTCAGCATAATCCAGGTATAACGGCGGTAGCACAACGCCTGACCGTTCACGGAAATCTCCGCCGTCTCTGGGTCGAACTTCTCCTCTACAGACCGGATGGCGGCCCCATCCACCGACACAAGCCCCCGGCGAGCCAGTTCCTTTGCCTCCCTCCGGGACCACTTCCCCGTGGAGGCAAGAATCTTGTCCAGCCGCTCTTTTGCCATGGCGCCTCTCCTCCTTTCCAATTCCCTTCCCAAGGGCCCGGCAATTGCTTGTTTTATTGTAGCATATTTCTAAGGAAAAATGAATAAGGAACTGTCAGGAGGGATTAATATGTTAATTTGGACCGCAAAATTTTCCCGAAAGAAAGCCACTGCCGCCGTCATCCTCATGGGCGTGGTAATGGCGGCGCTGATTGTCCTGACGGGCCGGGCTCCGGACGAGCCGGATATCTCCCAGCCCAGACTGTCCACTAACGAAGAGCGAGTGGCCTACCTTCAGTCCCTAGGCTGGGAAGTAGAGCCAGAGCCCATTGAGACGTTACAGTTCCTGCTGCCCGCGGAACTGGAGGAACCCTACCGCTCCTATAACGAGCTTCAGCTCAGCCAGGGCTTCGACCTGTCGGCGTGCTGCGGTAAGCAAGTAAGCCGCTGCACCTACACCGTGAAGAATTACCCGGACCGGCCCGAGGGCGTCCAAGCCAACCTCTACATCTGCGAGGAGGCGCCGGTGGCCGGAGATGTCTGCGCCTCCGGGGCCAGGGGGTTCCAGGAGCCGCTGCTTCAAACGGGAGAATGAGAAAAAGGACTGCCGCATGTTGCGGCAGTCCTTCTTATGCGCAAGAACTTACTCAGCGATGTCAGTGACAGCGCCGGAGCCAACGGTACGGCCGCCCTCGCGGATAGCGAAGCGGAGGCCCTTCTCGATGGCGATGGGGGTGATCAGCTCCACGGCCATCTCCACGTTATCGCCAGGCATGCACATCTCGGTGCCCTCGGGCAGGGAGATGACGCCGGTGACGTCGGTGGTACGGAAGTAGAACTGAGGACGATAGTTGTTGAAGAAGGGAGTGTGACGGCCGCCCTCGTCCTTGGACAGGACGTAGACCTGGCCCTTGAACTTGGTGTGGGGGTGGATGGAGCCGGGCTTGCACAGCACCTGGCCGCGCTCGATGTCGGTCTTGGCGATAC
>OFGF01000841.1_pt1 | contig 22833 bp, 15 predicted proteins | sample 1521711 | NCBI WGS metagenome assembly OFGF01 (sample SAMEA3504092, study PRJEB24116) | mouse gut metagenome | biome: mouse gut; feature: mouse-associated habitat; material: faeces | place: Denmark | collected 2011 | reverse complement strand
ACTCATTCTTATCTCTGATTGGTTCTGTTGCTGCCATAATAAATAAAGCCCCCTTGTCGTAAGATACGGCTGATTATAGCGTATCTCCACGCAAGGAGGCTGATGTAACACTTTGATTAGTATGTTACATCTTTTACGCCTCACGAGCCGCCGATATGCCATAAAAATGCCGTTTATTATGATATTATGTACGGATTTTCTTCTTTTTAATATAACTACCCCTTGAATATACGTGGTTTAGATGTTAAAATGGTATCAGTTTAATCAAAGTGTTACATCTTGTTAGCGGTTCAGGAGCCGCTTTTTTGTGAGGACTGGGTCGTCAGCTTTAGAACGGCCTGTTCTATGGGAAGGAGAGGACCAAATATTGAAGAAAAAATCTAAATTATGGAAATAATGCATGGCAATTATAATTGGCTTTGTCATATTTTAGGCGGAATAGACTAAGGAAAAATTTACAGAAAAAAGATTGGAGGAAAAACAAAATGATGAAGACAAAAAGATGGTTAACAGGGTTATTGATACTGCTAGTAACAGTGGTAAGCATTCCATTATACGGAATCAAAACGCAAGCCGCAGAGAATCTATTAGAAGGCGACTGGCAATATAGCGTAAATAACGATGACGAAACGGTAACAGTTACGAAATATTTCGGAGAAGGAGGAAGTGTAGCAGTTCCGGCAATAATCGCCGGGAAAAAAGTAACGGGTATTGGAGACCAGGCATTCAGCGGCTGCACAGGATTGACCGATATTGTGCTCCCTGACGGTATAAGAAGCATATATTCCGAGGCATTCTTAGATTGTCGTAGTCTTACTAATATCACCATCCCAGACAGCGTTAGCGTTATTGGCGATGGGGCATTCGAGAACTGTTCTAGCCTGACAGATATCACCATTCCAAACCATGTTAACGGAATTAACGTTGGAACATTTACAGGCTGTGTTAGCCTAACTGATATTACAATTCCAAATAATGTCACTAGAATTATGCATTTTGCCTTTGAAAATTGTAATAAACTGGCTCACATCACTATCCCAGACAGCGTTACCTTTATTGGATCATATGCATTCAAAGGCTGTAAACGTCTAGCTGAAATCACTATTCCGGATAGCATCACAGCTATCTCACAAGGGGCATTTGAGGGATGTAGCAATTTAGTCAGCATTGCAATTCCGGCTAACATTACTAAAATCTACCAATACGCATTCTCTGGGTGCTGTAGTCTGACTGATGTGTATTATGCGAGCGATAAAACTAGTTGGCAAGATATAATCGTTGAAATTCCTAATGACTACCTTGCTGCTGCTAATATTCATTTTGACTGTACGGCCTCAGGTTATGATCCTCTTAAATATAAGGTTTATACTAGCAAAGATACTTTTTCACCTTTCGTCTACGAAGGATTTGACCGCCCCTTGGAAGTATGTATAAAAAAGACGGATTATAAGCCTGGTATTATTTATATAGGTGATAATCCTAATTATAATCCGCAGTTGGCACATATGCTGATCGCCATGTGCAATTCCGTTTACAACGAAACCAGTATGAAAGCTACATTTAGTAGTTTTGGTTTTAAAGATTCTGATTCGGTTACAGACCACAATATGTGGGACGGTATATTCATTGGCTACGGAATGGCAAAAAAAGAACTGAAAAATGGGAAAAAGCTAGTATTAATTGTGGGTCGAGGCACCGAAGAAAATGTGGAGTGGATCAGCAATTTAAATGCTAAAGTCGATATTGCCACTGGCCAGCATCGTGGTTTTTCTAAGGCAGCAAATGGCCTCTATTCTAAGATGATAAATTTTCTTGGGACAAGAGATTTTTCGAATACGCAATTTATAATCACTGGTTTTAGCCGAGGGGCGGCAGTAGCGAATATTTTAGCTGGGCGACTAGCAGATAATGGTGTTCCACAGCGCGACATTTATGCTTATACTTTTGCCTGCCCTGATGTTGGATTGTTTTCCAATGAGAAGGTAAATTCCTATGAATGTATTTTTAATATAGCCGATGCCGAAGACATTGTGTCATGGGTGCCGCGTACAATTTTAGGTAATATATGGAATAAGTTTGGTAAAAGCTATTGGTACAGTAACATTTGGAATGATTATGAAGGTTTAGAAATGTGTACAGATGCCCATAACCAAGTAGCCTATCTGGAGTATTTACGCCACGAAAAGGATATATCTACCTACAAATCGCGGGATGGAGCAAAAGCAGCCTTAGACGATGCTGCAAATTGGCGACGAACTAAATTCTTTAGTGATGTCAAGAAAACTATTTTAGGGTTTGCAGGCATCCACTGCCCCGTGAATGTAGAAATTTATGATTCTAGGGGGCAGCTCGCGGGTAAAATTACAAATAACGTTATAGATTATATTAATGATGATAAAATTCATATTTCCATAATCGATGACCAGAAAGACATTTATTTATTGGATAATGATGCGTATACATTTAATATGACTGCTATTGGTGATGGTACAATGGAGTATGTGGCGCAGAATATCAGAGTAAGTGATCTGTCCGTGGTTGACAGCAAAACATTTCTTAATGTTAATCTTACAGAGGGTAAGAAGATGACTAGCTCGATCCAGTCCCAAAATAATCTTTCGGAAGATACGGGTATTCAAACCTCTAAAGTACGATTGCTTGTTCTGGATGATAATGGAGATGCCAAAACAGAAGTAATAGCAGATGGAAATGGGACAGAAATACCCGTTGAGGATAAAATAGAAAACCCCGATAATTCAGGAGGAGCTACAGGCGATCCTGAGAAGAACAAGCCAAATTTAGGCAATTCCGGCAACCAGACGAAGCCAACTGTCAAAGTGGAGAAAATCACGCTCACTGGTATCTCCCACAAAATAGCCGTTGGAAAGAAAGTTACTCTGCAAGCTACGGTAATACCATCCAACGCTGCGGATAAATCGATCGTCTGGAAATCCAGCAATACGAAGTATGCGACAGTTAACAGCAGGGGCGTTGTTTCTATAAAGAAAGCCGGTGCTGGTAAAACCGTTACAATTACCGCAACTGCTGGAGACGGAAGTAGAAAAGCGGCTTCTTACAAAATCAAGTGCATGAAAGGCATCGTCAAGAAAGTTGCTATTTCTGGACAAAAGAACCTCAGCCTGAAACCCGGCAAGTCTATCAAGCTTAAAGCAAAGATCACGGCATCAAAAGGCGCAAACAAAACTTTGCAGTGGACGAGCAGCAACCCCAAATATGCCACTGTAACTAGCAAAGGCAAAGTCACGGCCAAGAAATCTGGCAAAGGCAAAACCGTCAAAATCACCGCTATGGCCATGGACGGGAGTGGCAAGAAGGCGAGCGTAAAGATTAGGATAAAATAAGGAATTGATTGTAAAAATTATCCGGATTATAAAAAAGTGATTATACTATTAAACATCTCAGAATAAATCGTATCTATGTTTTAAATATAAGGAACCGATATGCGGAGTATATCGGTTCCTTATACTGATAAGTATTGAAAAATGATACTACAAAAATTTGATGCAAAGTTATAGAAAAAATAAATTAAGATACTGTAATTACAAAAAGATCATTACCGCAGCCAATAGAGTTGGAAATAAACACAGAATGTCACCTATGATGCCCAGCACAATCATAGTGGTGCTCATGGCCTCATGATGCTCTCTAATATAAAGTACTAATGACACAGATATGGCTAAACCCAGCGGAACGGCAAGAAGTATCAAGAAAGGAAAGAATACCAGCGCCGGAGCATTGGCTTCGGGCCCCGATGCCGATAAAAACCTAACTGCGAGAATCGCTGTGATTACATCAAGAACCAAACCTACAACTATGCTTAGTCCGCAGGTGAGGACTTGATGGTTAGCACTTTTTTTAGAATCAGCAATATTCTTATTATTGCTCATGGATACCTCCTTTTATGAATATTAATTTTGGCATCCCTACAAAAAGGACACCGCTACGGTGTCTAAAACGTGTAACCCGCACAACGAATTTACGCTATGCTTGGCGGTGTCCTGCCTTGCGCATAAAAACGTTAGCAGTACGGATTACACATTTTAGACATTTTAATTATAGCACATTATGAAGCGCATTTCCCTCCTTCCCGACACAGCGGAGTGGGAAACCGTGGCCGCGAAGGTTGCCGTACTGCGGGCTAACATTGCTGCTACTGAAGGCCGGGTAGCGAGCGTGGTCAGCAGAGCCCGCCGTACATGACCAGAAGTAGCCACCTGAAGTAGTACCGTCCAACAAGCCAGAACTATAATTGTAGAGGCCCGTGTAGCCAAAGTCGCTATATCTTCCTTTACCCCTCCCGTACTACACAGCGGATGGCGAAGCCGTAACCACGATGAATACTGCTCTGAAATTGCGTGGACCATGGATCGTTGAATAGACGATACGATCTAATATTAGAAGCACTACTATTGGACCACCAATAGCCAGCAGAAATGGCATAAAAAGTATACCCAGTGACAAGATCGTAATATCCCGTCCGGAGAAAGTTGAAGCTTGTAGGAGCGAGCGGCAAGAAGGTGTTCTGATTTTCTTATCCGAGGCGACACCCGCGGAGAGTAAAAAGGAATTCTTCGCGAGAGACTCGCGCGATCTAACCGTGTATGAATCGTGTAAAATCAGTAGTAGGTATGATGCATAAACATAGCCCTAATGGGTGCAACGTGTAAAATTACTCTATGGAAGCCAGCATCCGTCATATGAATATTTTTGATTCAATTCGTATTCTTTTAACATTAGCAGTTGCTAGATAAGGCGTTCACCCCTATAAATCGGGGCGAACGCCTTATCTATTTTGTATCAAACGTGTTGTCTTCACTTGGTGGGCGAAGAGGGAATCGAACCCTCACTCCTTTACAGGAACCAGATTTTGAGTCTAGCGCGTCTACCAGTTCCGCCATCCGCCCATTTCACTGATTATATCACTTCCTCCACTCATAAACAAGTTCTTTCGCGTTGTCCCTACTTATGCTATAATTTGTTCATGGATACGATGGGAGGTGGGACTAATCAAGGACGCTCGGCGGCAGCCGAAGCGGCACGTCAGAAGGTGCTTGCCGTCTACCGCAATACTTTACATAATCTCGAACAATCTGAAGCTATACCTGCCAAAACTGATGAACCCTACCGTGCTCCAATGCCACTTTATTCGGACCAGCAAACCAATGCCTACGAGCCCGAGGATGTCAACTACGATCATAATACCTCAGATTACGCATACCAAGATTCCGATTCAAATTATAACTACGAAACTTTGAATCCGACTGATTTCGCCGAAATGAATAATGAGCCAGCTGATAATTTCGCCGCTTACGCCAATTACGATGATTATGATCAAGGCAGTTATATAGCCCCTTCTGCTAATGACGCTGGGACACTCAAAGATCTACCTGTCAATCAAGCCAGTGTCAATGCCAACTGGGAGCAGTACCACTCGGCTTGGCAGCAATATTACCAAAAATATTACAGCGATTATTATGCTCAGGCCGCGCAAAATTATCTCGAGACCGAAAAGCTCAAGAGTGAACGTCTCGCCACTGGCAAAGCTCATCGAAGTAGACATCGTCGAAAGCTGATACCGCTCGCTATTGTCGCTACGATCGTCTTGGGAATTTTATTTTTGCAATATAACCGTCTGATTTTTGCCCCAATCGTAGCTTACGTTTCACCAGACACCGGTTCAGTCGCCACCAGCATCGAGCCCGTCGATCCTACTGTCTCGGGCGAAGTCTCACCTGAACCACGTTTAATTATCCCCAAACTCAATATTGACGTGCCCGTTAATTTCGACGTTCACTACAATGATATTATGGAGGCGATGAACCACGGTGTCGCACGCTTTAGTATTTCCGGAGCGGATGCCTTGCCGGGACAAGTTGGTAATTTGGCAATCTCGGGACATTCTGCGGGCGACATTTATAGTAGCAACCCGTATAAATTCATTTTTTCTGGTCTCGAGCGCATGAATGCCGGTGACCTAATCTATATTAATTATAATTCCGTACGCTATACCTATCAGGTGACTAAAAGTGAAGTAGTCGATCCAAGCAACGTCCAAGCATTAATTTATGCCACCGACAAGCCTATGTTAACCCTGATCACCTGTACGCCACTTGGCACCTCGAAATATCGTCTACTACTAAGCGCCGAACAAATTAGTCCGTCTTACGACGGCACACCCTCTGGTGATGGCGATGGTAACGAAGGCACTGGAGACACAGACGGCTCCGGCCAGCAGCCCACTGAAGAGCCAAAAAATGACAATCTTAATATGCCAGCAAACTCACCTTCTTTCTTTGAGCAAATTTGGCAAAATATCTTTGGGTCATAATCCAAAGAAAAACTCCTCCATATAGCCTATCAAAGCAGGCTTACTGGATCGATCACTATGCTATGATTTGCCCGTGCAATATATGACGCAAGCGCAGACATCAAGGCTCGACGACTAGTCGCTTTTAAAATAATCTGCCAACTAAACCCTCGCCCTGCTCGTTCATGAAAAGCCGGCATCGGCGAAGAGACCGTAATATCTGAAAACTGCAACAATTCTTGATATGCCGACTGGACCTTGGCTATGACAGTTTTTTCCGTTTTATAAGTTATAGTGAGCCGCGCGAGGTAGGTGAATGGTGGCAACTTTTGACGCCTTCGCTCAGACAACAAATACGCAGCGAATTTAGGATAATCTGCCCGTATCGCCGTTTGGATTACTGGGTGCTCGGGCTGATAAGTCTGCATCACTACTTCCGAAAGATCCAAATGCCCACGACCGACTCGGCCAATTACTTGCATCAAGAGCTCAAACGTACGCTCTTCAGCCGCAAAATCCGGCAAAGCCAATCCGGCATCCGCCTGCATCACCCCTACAGTAGCCAATTTAGGTAAATCTAATCCACGCGCCAATGTTTGCGTGCCAATTAAAAGCTTGATTTCGCCCGATTTTACCTCATCATAAAGCTCCGCCAGACTCTCGGTTTTCTTATTATCACCATCAAAACGTGCAATCTTGACGTTTGGAAAAAGCCGCGAAAGCTCAGACTCAAGTAATTTTGTGCCAAACCCTTTATGAATAATCCCAACCTTCTGACAATGTGGGCAGGATTTTGGCACGGGCTCTTCATGCCCGCAAAGATGGCAACAAAGATGATAATCATCCGTATGGAGCGTCATGGGCAAATAACATTCCGGGCAGAGCGCCTGCCAGCCACAGTCCTCACAAATCGTCAATGGCGCTGAGCCTCGCCGATTATGAAAGACGAGCGTTTGATGACCCTGATCGAGGTTACGCTTGATTTTTTCCAGTAGAAGATTCGAAAAATAACGGTTTTTTGTAAAATTTGCTCGATCCTTGAGGTCAATAATAGTGACTTCCGGCTCTCTCGCCTGCGCCTTAGCTTTTTCGTCAAGCTCAACGAGAGTATTCTTTTTTTGCGCGAGATAATAATCGGTAATATTTGGAGTGGCACTCCCAAGCACACAAGAAATTCCACATTTTGTAGCGAAGACACTCGCTAACCTCAGCGCCGAATAACGTGGCGGATTTTCCTGAAAATATGCACTTTCATGTGCTTCATCGATCAAAATCGCCCCTAGATTACCCACTGGGGCGAGCAGCGCCGAGCGTGGACCGATAATAATCAGTGGTTCAGCTCTCCTTATCGCATCGTCTAGGCCTTGACCTAAATTCTGAGGGAATTCCGTCGTCTTTTCGAGGATTTTTAGCCAAATTTCACGCCGCTGAGCCAAAGTTTGGCGTGAATGCACTACTAATACCCGTTCGCCAAAGGTTTGTTTGAAAACTTGCACCAATTGCCCGGTCAAAGCGATTTCCGGAACTAGCAAAATCACTGATTTTTGCCCCCTGAGCGCTTCCTCGGCCAATTTAAGGTAGATATTCGTTTTGCCACTACCAGTTACCCCACGCAAGAGCTTCGTAGCCCCAGGAGCGTCTCTAAGTGCCGCTAGAGCGGTTTTTTGGGCCAGATTTAGTGGAATTAGCGGTAATTTTAGGTCAAAAATCCTATTTTTTTCGGAAGGAAGCTTAGTTTTTTCGGAGGAAACTCCAGCTTTTGGAGAATCAAGCATAAAACAGCTATTTTTGAGCGCCGTACGAGCCTCTAATGATGTTGGAACCAACAAACCTACCGCCTCAGTTAAATCCGTCAAATAATAGCTAGCTAACCAGTGCGCCCCTTGTAACAAGTGTATCGGGATCGGCAAGGGGTGAATCAGGCGCACGATATCTTTAGTCGAAAAGTCTACCCGAGGGACTTTTTTTGAAACTACCCCAGTTACGAGGCGATTACCTAACGGTATTTGCACTACATGGCCAGGCGCCAGAGCTAAATCTGAACGATAAGTCAACGCCCCTCCACCAACCCGGTAGCGCTGGGTGGGTATTACCTCATAAAACATGCCCTCATTATAGCACAGAGGTATGGTACAATAAGGTAATGGGGTACAGATTCAGGGAATTATCGATCAAAGAGTTTCAGGATGCGCTAAAAACGGCTCATTTTAGCTCCGAAAACTTTCTCCAAAGCCCAGAAATGTACCGGCGCTATCAGAAACAGGGCAAAGAGGCGTATCTTGTCGGTCTAGAGGTTGATTCTGTAATAAAACAAGCCACCGAAGCCTCAAAATCAACAGCAAAAATTGTCGCCTGTGGGCTTCTAGCCGCCCGCCCATGGCATTTTGGTAAAAAAATCTTTAAAATTGCTGGTGGACCACTTTTGGACTATGATGCGGCCGAAAATAGCCAAATCCTAGCAAAGTTTACATCTGATGTGCGAGATTTTGTCGCCAAAAGGGGGGCAATTGCGCTCGAAATTTCACCGAATATCATTTCTGAGTATAGAAATATCGAAAATCAGGTCATTCCTGGGCCAAATCATCTAAATATCCGCCAGGAACTACTTGAGCTCGGTTATAAATATTTAGGCGAGTATGAACAGGCGAAATGGCTTTTTACCCTAGACTTGCGGGGTAAAACTAAAGAAGAAATTTGGGATAGCCTGCGCGTCACACACCGGCGAATGCTCAGAAAAGCTGACCGCGAAGGGGTAAAAATTCGCGAAATGACTCCTGACGAATTACCTCTAATGAAGAAAATTCTAGCTGAAACTGGCTCTCGCCAGGGATTTAGCGATCCCAGCCTCGGCTATTACACATCGATGAAGCAGGCTTTTGGTAAAAAAGTCAAATTTATGCTAGCTGAACGCGAAATTAGCCACGATGCCTCCGAAAACAGCCAAAACTCCGCCGATCAATCCGGGGCCGGGTCGCAGGCTAATCTGCATACCAAACCACAAGTTGGGCCACAGACTGAATTACGCATTGAGCCACTCGCAGTCGCAATGTATATTATTGATGACAAAGAGATGATTTACCTCTACGGAGGCTCTAGGCGAGCCGGACAAAAATATGCGGGGAGCTACCAAATGCAATGGGAAATGATCAATCAGGCACTAGATATGGGGCTCATACGCTATAATTTTTATGGTACGAAGCCAATTCCTGGGAATGGCGTTTATCAATTCAAACAAGGGTTCAGGGGAACGATGGAAGAACTGCTTGGAACCTTCGCCTTACCGATAGGCTGGATAGGCAAAATTTATGTCAGTCGGCTCAAAACCCGCGAAATCGGAGAATTACGTTAGATAACAGATATAATCCTCTCTACTTATCTTGTAAGTTTTACAACACTACGGTATAATTAAGGTAAGAAAGGGACAAATGCTAGATATTTTCATTACCTCACGAGTGCGGCGCAAAATCATCGTTGTTTTCGCCAAATATCCGGATTTTAAGACCCATGTACGGGCACTTTCGAAGCTAATCAAGGAGGATCCCGGCAATATCCAGCGTGAATTGCAGCGTCTCGAGAGAGGCGGCTTTCTAGTAGTCTCGCAAAAGGGAAACACCAAAATCTATCAAATGAATAAGCAATTTCCTCTACTCAAAGAGCTCCAAAGCATGGTCATCAAGTCTCAACAAATGTCAAAAGCGCGCAAAACCGACCGCACCATCGGGTAAAGCGTTGTGAGCAAGATTTTTCGGGAATTGTTAGAACGACGGGGTATTACTGAAGATTTTTTATATCCAAAGTACGAAAAAGGTTGCCAGGCGAAACTCTTGCCCGACTTAGCTCCAGCAATCGCGCGCATTAAACGTGCTATAGATAGCCATCAAAAGGTGCTTATCTATGGCGACTACGACGTTGATGGTGTCACCGCTAGTACCGCCATGTATGATACGCTGAAACTTGCCGGCATTAGTGATATCGAGATTATGCTACCGAATCGTTTCAGCGATGGCTATGGCATGAGTAATAAAATTATTCCAAGAGCCCTAGAAAACAAGATCGACTTAGTAGTTACCGTGGACTGCGGTAGTCGTAATCATGAAATCATCAGCAAACTCACCGAGCACAACATCGATACTATTATTACTGACCACCATGAATGTGGAACGGATTTACCAGTCGCGGTCGCAATATTAAACCCTAAGCGTAAGGACCAGGACGTTCCGCAGGAATTAAAAGATTTGGCTGGCGTAGGAGTAGTTTTTAAGCTCGCTGAAGGACTAGTCGAAGCGGGGTTAATCCCGGAAGGTCAAGAAAAATGGCTACTAGACTTGGTCTTAATCGGCACAATTTGCGACAGCATGCCAATGAGTTTAGAGAATCGCCGGCTTTGTTACTATGGATTAAAAGTCATCAATAAGACTCGCCGCGCTGGGCTCAAAGAATTATTCGCGTTGACCAAAATTCGACATCTTGGTGGAGATACGATTGGTTTTCAGATCGGCCCGCGTCTCAATGCCGCTGGCAGACTTGAATCCGCCGAACTGGCCCTGGAATTGTTGATGGCAAAAAGCCGCCCGCGCGCAGCACAATTAGCGTTAAAACTCGATAATCTAAACAAAGCTCGCCGCGAAAAACAAGATTCGGCGCTCGCAGAAATCGAGCAAAATGGAATTGGCAAATCTCCGGTGATCGTGACGCAAGGGGATTGGCACGAGGGGGTATTAGGGATCATCGCGGGTCGATTGACCGAAAGTTATCATCGCCCGGCCTTTGCATTAGCGCCATGTCAGAAAGATGAAAAGAAAAATATAGAACCTGATATAAGTGATTCCGAGATAATCCTCAAAGGCTCTGGACGTAGCTTTGGCGATTTCAATCTCGCAAAAGCACTCGACCATTGCCAAGATTTGTTACTCGGCGGCGGCGGGCATGCTGAAGCTTGCGGAGTAACTTTACAAGAAAAAAAATTTACATCATTTTGTGAACGCCTAAATGACTATTACCGTAGCCTCAAACTAGCTGATCAGAAGCATTACCTAGATCTAAAAGCCGATCTCGAGATCATAGATTTACCGAAGCTCTCACTAGAACTTATTACCGAAATCAAACAACTCGAACCTTTTAGCGCAAACAATACTGAACCAATCTTTCTACTCAGAAATATGCGCATCGTTGAAGCTAGCCGCCTCGGCGATCGACAACAACATCTCCGATTGTTAGTCTGGGATCAAAACGGTGAAAATATGAAATTGATGTGGTTTTATGCGCCAGAAAAATACCTCAAACTCACCTCAGGTGGTACAGCAAATATTTGGATCACCTTAAATGAAAACGAATTCCGCGGCACACGTAGTATCGAAGGGAGAATCCTTAAAATTGCTTAATCCCGTAAACGTCGGTCGCGCTTCGTTTGCTGGTGACGACGCCAAGGTTTTTTAAACAAATCAAAGACAAAGGTCGAAAGTAGCGCTAAACCAAGCGCCGCTAATAGTTGCACAATGCTAAGTGGCGCCATCCCCACGAGACGATTTAAGAACGGCACATAAATCAGCAAAAGCAGCACAGCGAGAATGATTGTATTAATCATTACAATCACTTTGTCTTTAAGGTCAATCAGGAAATTCTTGACTGCGTATTCTTCCGACTGCAAAACATAGACCACTAATATATTTGCAAGAATCAACGTAGTAATAGCAACACCAGTGGCGAGATCCTGGGCAGCTCCAGCCTTGAGCAAGTAATAATAAGCCATAAAAGTCACACCGAACATCGCACTCCCCTGCAGAACGCACCGAATAACCGTCACGCTATTCAACAAGGATTCCTTGAGTGGGCGCGGTGGCTCGTCCATGATACCTGGATCTGGCTGGATACGCTGGAAAATAATCGAGGAAGTCGGATCAATAATAAGCTCAAGCATTACTACGTGGATCGGCAAAAGCAACAATGGCAAATCCGCCAACGGCACAATCAAAGAAGCTAAGATAATTGGGATATGGATCACTAGGATGTATTCAATGGCTTTTTTAATGTTACTATAAATCACTCTGCCATTTTCGATTGCGTCAACAATCGTGCTGAAATTATCATCCAGCAAGATCAGGTCCGCCGCTTCTTTAGCAACGTTGGTACCTCGCTGACCCATCGCGATACCGATCTCGGCCTTTTTGAGCGCCGGAGCATCATTTACGCCATCACCAGTCATAGCGACTACTTCGTGATTACTTTGAAGAGCTTTGACGATACGCATTTTATGATTCGGATATACTCTCGCAAAAATATTCGTAGTCTTGACACGCCGCTCCAGCTCTTCGTCACTCATATCTTCTAGCTCAGCACCAGTAATAATCTCGTCGTGGTCGCTGAGCCCGATTTGTTTAGCAATTCCAGCCGCTGTACTACCATTATCGCCCGTGATCATAATCACGCGTACGCCAGCGTTCCGGCAAGACACGATCGACTTTTCGACTCCTACGCGTGGAGGATCCGCAAAAGCAATTAGACCAACAAAACCTAGCTTATTCTGATCAAGACGCTCGGGAACCACATCAATTTCCTCGCGCTTTGCGACCGCTAATACGCGGTACCCCTGAGCCGAAAAATGATCCGCATGATCGATAATTTGTTTTTGCTCATCAGTATCTAGACCACAGAGTGGTAATATACTCTCATATGCGCCTTTTGCGCAAAGAATTTTATTGCCATTCAAATCCCAAATTTGCCCCATCATCTTGTCTTCGTTGTTAAATGCATACTCATGGACAAGCGGGAAATCTTGATATTCTTGGAGCTCAACACCCTGGTCCGTTGCGTATTCTTGGATCGCTATCTCCATCGGGTCATAGGGAACTTTATGGCAAGCCAGCGCCGCGATAAATGGTAAATCAGCACTACGTGAAAAAGCGTCCTGTACGGTCATTTTATTTTGAGTCAGCGTACCAGTCTTATCTGTACAGAGCACTGTGACTGCGCCTAAAGTTTCTACTGCTTTCATATTGCGCGTCAGAGCATGATGCCTGGCTAACTTCCAGGCCCCCATCGCTAAAAACACCGTCAAAACGACTGGGATTTCTTCGGGAATTGTCGCCATCGCCATTGTCAGACCGGATAGTATCGCCTGGACTATGCGCTCTTTCAGCTCCAAAGTATCGTTATAAAAGAAATTTACTACTGATACGATTATACAAAAACTCAAGCTAATAATTGTACAGATGACTACGAGCTTATTAATTTGCTTTTCGAGTGGCGTTTTAGTATGTTTGATTGATTTAAGTGCGCTACCAATTTTGCCATATTCAGTATTTTTGCCAACCGCTGTGATTTGGATTGCCCCTGAACCATTCGTGACATCACAGCCAGCATAGCACATATCAAGTCGAAAATGACGCTTCGAAGAGTCCTCTTGTTTTTTATAGACAACCTCCGACTCGCCAGTCAGAGCAGACTCATTTACACCTAAGCCCTGGAACGTGGCAATTTTACCATCGGCCGGTATCTTATCGCCTTCCTCGAGCAAGACAATATCACCAACCACTACGTCTTTACTATCGATCGCAATCCGTTCGCCATTGCGAATCACATCGACATTAATCGCCGAGAGTGTATCAAGAGCCTCTAGGGCTTTGTCGGTCTTACGACCCTGCACGAACTCAATGCCGCTCACGAAGAATACCAGTACTAACATAATAATGCCATCAGTAAATTCACCTAAAAAGAAATATACACTAGCCGTAACAAGTAATAAAATAAACATTGGCTCAGCAAGAACATGTAAAATCTGCTGTAGCAGATTCAATTTACGTTTTTTCTCAAGTTCATTCGAGCCATGCTCGAGACGTGACTGGGCTACTTCTATATCGCTCAGACCCTTAATTTTTGATAGATCTTTAGCAGAATTATTCATAAACACTATATATTATATAGCATTTTGGAATTTTACCAATAAGCTTTGACAAAAATCCTTTTATTTGCTAGAATAAAAGTGAGGTCTCTTAGTATAACGGTTAGTACATCGGGTTTTCATCCCGACAACGCGGGTTCGACTCCCGCAGAGATCACCAAAACACCACCAGATCTATCTGGGCCGGTAGCTCAGTTGGTTAGAGCACGGGCCTTTTAAGCCCGGTGTCGAGAGTTCGAGCCTCTCCCGGCTCACCACTTAAGGTGAATCATGAAAATAACCCTACTAAACATAGGGTTATTTTTGATTTCTGCAAAAATCGACAAGATATTGATGCAGAAAGGGGATTATTAGACGACCTGATCGTTATCCCCAAATCCGCTCACGAGTCAGCTGTAAGACCCCACCCTCATTCTTAGTTAGATAATATAGCCAGCGATTATTTGCTGTCACGAGCACTGGATAATTCAACGTTTCTAGGTTTTTTTCTTCCGTCCGGCTAGCAGATAGATCCCGTTGATTTTGACCATCAAAATCCCAAACTATGATTGCTCCATCTCGCAGCGCATACATCATACTAGCGTCAAACCACTTCCAATTCGTTGAAATAGCATCGTAGTTTGCAATTTCAGCGGTAGCGAGGTCAGTCACCATCAAACGTTCTCCTGCGCTAGCAACTAGATACTCTCCATCTGGACTGGCTCCTAGATTTTTGGGTAGATATGGTAAATCATAGTCCGCGATTAGCGTTTCTAGCCCAGAAAGATCAATCTCTGGATCACTATCCGATTTTTCCTTGTAACTCGGTAACATACCGTAAAATACAGTAAGCTTCTGATCAACAGTGTAACAAATATAATCTTCATCATAAAAACGGGCAAGCGCCACTTTTATGGCAGCATCATCCTCGACCGTCTTGATTGGCACACTACCTTCTTCACCATCTCGATAAGATCCGATTTCATACATAGTAGCGTCGCCTTCTTTTTCTTTAGTCGCCTTGAGATATACCACACTCGAGCCGCTATTACTGAAATCAGCAACATTATTCAATATCACCTTTGAAAGCGATTTATTGCCAGCATCAATCTGACGTAAATGTTGATTTTCGAGCACATACAATCTGTTGGCCGCGGCATCAATAATCTCCACACGCTCAAAATTAAGACCAAAAGTCTCGGTCAAGTCTAAACTTTTTGAAACATCACCCAGATTAACCAAGACCCAGCTATCCTGACCAGCATATTCAACTTCTACTAAGATCTTTTCGGCATTAGCACTCCACTCAGCTCGTTTAATCTTACCTTCAAATTTGAATTTCTTATTCTCGACTGGAGAATTATTCGCCGTCTTTGCTGACGCCTCAATATCTAAATCCTCCGCTAGTTCCACCATACCAGGCAAAACTCCTGAAAGATCGAGCATGCGATCTTTCACTTTATCACCCCGCATATCAAGCAGATGCCAAGTCGAATCATTATCGAGTGCATATAATATATATTCACGGTTACGAGCCGGACTGTAAAACTCTAGGTTTAATTTCGCATCGTTTTGATTCAAGCCAAGCACGGTCTCAGCTGTCCGATTTTGCAAGAATAATCTGGGGTAATAAAGTCGCATCAATGCGCCAGGATAAACATTGATTTTCTTTTCCCAGGTGTCATAACCATCTCGATAGATTTTAAAAGTATGTTCACCCTCAGACAAAGTCCGACTGAGATTCGTACGTGCAAACAAAGTAGAACCATCCAACTCAACCGACGCACCAGTTGGCAGAGAATGAAGCTGTACAAGACCAGATTGTCCGATCTGACCGTTACTTGAAATGAAAAACCCCATCGCCGCCATCACCGCAATAATTACAATTATTATTACCGATATCACCATCCCAGCCTCAGCAACAAAAATACGCAGAGCCTGTTTGCGACGTTTTTCTTCGTAATCCATGCTCCATATTATAACATGCATCACAATAAGACTGGATGATTTTGGTCTTGCTTTTTTGTTAGCATTACGGTTATAATAGAAATAAGCAAAAACATATAGGGAGTGCGAGGGAATGAAAAATCAATCCAATATTGGTTCGTCTAGTGCAAAAACGCATCGTCTGACGCAGCCTTCAAACACCCTTAATCGTCGCTATGTCGGTCGTCCGACCAATCTCGCCATTGAAGAAGCTGCGCGGATGGCTGATTATCTTGAAAAACATAATTCAGCTTCGAGCAAACGCCCATCACGCTTAGTTAATCTGCGAGTCCATAATGATGACTTAGCAAAAATTCGTGCGGCCATGGAAAAAGAAGCCGAAGAGACTGCCCTGCGAGCCCAAAAAACTGAATCCGTCAAACCCGAACCAGCCCCAAAACCCATTATCTCACATAAGGTCGTCGAGTTAGGAGGAGGTGAACTGCCTCCGGCACCAGAATCAGAACCTGAAACAGAAGCAATGACGATGATGCCAGCTGCACCGGTTATGACTACAGTAGGGCCCAAAATTACCGACCTCAACCCGTCAGTATCAATGCCGGAACATAATATCATGGAAATGAGCCCTGATTCCGAATCCGTGATCGATGATATTTCGGATACCGATCTTGCCGCAATCGAAAGCACCGATACCGCAATGGCAATGGGGGGGTATAGTGGTATGTCCGCTACGCCAGCTGAGCCTAGCACGCCTGTTGACTTACCGCCAATCAAAAATGCCGATATTGATACACGAGCGTTGGCTATGAATATTGCTGCAGATTATACTGCCGCCACACTTGGTGCTACAATGGCGAATCTGCCAACAGCGGTCAATGAAGTTGAGACCGATGATCTCGTCCAGGCCGCCGCCGAAGTTCAAGCTGCCGACTCGATCGACCAGATCGCTAATACTGTCGCAAATTATGTCAATAAGATCCGCGAATCAAAAGATCCTGAAGAAATCAGTCTCACAATCAAAGACCTCAAAGATTATGCAGAAGCTATCAAGCAAAGTTCTGACCTGCCAGAAATCGCCGAATTGGGTGATACGATCGAAAAATTCATCGCTGTCACTGAAAAATCGACCGGCATCAAAGCCGCCAGTACCAAAAAATCCGTCATCACACCCAAAGTCGAACGCGCAGCCGCTAAAATAAGCAAATCTACCGACAAGATGACTTTAAAAAGCGGCAAGAAAATCGCTGCGAAATCCGCTCATAGCCAAGCGCTCATGGCGCCAAAGGCTATGCGAGCTCGCCAGACTCTTGCTCGCGCCGACACAGTTAGTTTAAACATGCGCGGTCATCACGCTATGCGCTCAGCTAATACCATCTCTGCGCGTACACGCAACCCATCTTCCAATAGGAGACTAAATGACGATGAAGCTCTCCGCAAAACGATGCGTAAGGTCGCGCGGATGGAGGATTCTGATGCTAGTACATCGAGATATCGTCACAAGGCGGTCCGCAAAAAAGGTCGCGTCAAGCGTTTTATCTTGGCTTTTGGATGTGCCACGGCCTGTGTAGTTGGGATCATTTATGTAGTATCATCAAACGTGCCAGATATTTCCGTGCGTGTTGCAGCGATGCAGGCTGGAGTTGATTCCTCTTATCCTTCTTATGTACCGACCGAATTTTCGTTATCTGACATTAAGTCTGACGACAAAGAAATTACCTTGATTTTCACCAATGCCAAAGAGCAAAACTTCGAATTAAGCGAAAAAAAGTCCGCCTGGGATAGCGCCGCGCTAGAGCGTAATTTGGTCAAGAAGTCTTGGCAGGATGATTATTCCACTACGCATGAACAGGGGATTACGATGTATATCCATGAATCATCTGCAGCCTGGGTGAATGGCGGAGTACTCTATCAAATCACTGCCGAAGATGGTGTACTGACCAAAAAACAACTCCGCAGTATCGCTACTTCAATGCAATAGAGTTATAGCTAGAAATTGGCCATATTATTGAGTTGCCCACCCATTGATGCGTTTAAATTGTGTTATAATAAGAGCTATGAAAACGCGTTTTGCTCCTAGCCCTACTGGCTATATACATATCGGCAATGTCCGTAGTGCAATTTATCCTTATTTACTTGCGAAACAACAAGGTGGGAAGTTTATCCTGCGAATTGAGGATACCGATCGTGCTCGTTTTGTTGATGATGCCACTGAGTTGATCGAGGATGTACTCAAATGGCTCGGTCTTGATTGGGATGAGGGTCCGATCGTTGGCGGTCCGGATGGACCCTATTTCCAAAGTGAACGAAAACCAATCTACCTTGAGTGGGCTAAAAAGCTCTTAGCCAGCGGAAGAGCTTATGCTGATGATACGGACGCCGAGACTATTGACAAATATCGTAATGTGTGCTATAATGAGAAGAGACCCTTCCTTTATCGCGATTTTCGGCCCGAAAATCCGCCAGAATGGCAGGAAGGCATACCTATCCGCTTTAAAGCCGATCCCAAAGCTCGCAAGTGGCACGACGAGGTAATGGGCGATCTTGAAGCCGGGCCAGAAACTCAAGACGACATTATCTTGATCAAAGCAGACGGTTTACCGACTTATAACTTTGCGCATATTATCGATGATTATCTCATGGGTGTAAGCTATGTGATTCGTGGCGTAGAATATCTACCTAGCATACCGAATTATTTAGCGATTTATGAAGCTCTCGGGTTTGAGGTACCAGGGCTCGTCTCCCTACCGCACATTTTGGCGCCGTCGGGCAACAAAAAATTAGGTAAACGCGACGGCGCCAAATCCGTCACTGAATATCGCGACGATGGTATTTTACCGGAAGCGATGTTAAACTACCTCGCTAATCTCGGCTGGAATGATGGCACTGAAGAAGAAATTTATACCAAAGACGATTTAATTCAGAAATTCAGTCTCGCAAAAGTCCAAAAATCTGGAGCCCGTTATGACGAAACTAAATTACTTTGGATGAATGGGCAATGGATCCGCCGGCTAATCGACAACGAAGGCGTAGAAAAGTTTTATCCGCGCACTCTCAACTTTTGGCCAGCATCAGCCGCAAATTATAGCGACGAAGACCGTAAAAAAGTCCTTGCGATTATTTATGACCGACTCAAGACACTTGGTGACCTTAGGGAGATGACGGATTATTTCTTCCAAGATCCGGAAATTAATTTAGAAACATTATTCAAAAACAAAGCCCTTAAAAAGTTGTCCGAAGAAGACCTTTCAACATTATTGCAAACTAGTTTCCAAAAGCTGAATGCACTCGCTGATTGGAACGAGCAAAACTTGCAAGATACATTGAACGAGCTATTAGTAGAAACCAACACAAAACCAGCAGCCCTTTTCTCGGCGATTCGAATTGCAGTTAGTTTCGCGCCTTTTAGTCCGGCCCTTCCGCTCACACTAAATGTCCTAGGCAAGAATACATCCCTAGCGCGAATTCAAAATACGATCACAGCGATCGAAAATGATTAAACACGAAAAATCGCATGGGCGAAAACATCCCATGAGCAAGAAGCAAAAGATTATTATTAGTATTATAGCTGTCGTGATCTTAATAGGTGCTAGTGGCTTTATGATATGGTTTTTGTGGCTACGCACTAATGACCGTGAAATGATTTTTGTCGAAGCCGAATGGTCGGAGCAAACTGAGCCGATTTATAGCCGACTTACTGGACTCGAAATTTCTGACGAAAGACTCAATACTAGCCCGACCTATTGCATACAAATCCCCAACGGCAGTACTGACGGCGCGCGGCCACAAGCGGGTCTTGCCCAGGCGGCTGTGATTTTTGAGGCGATCGCCGAGAGCGGCATTACTCGTTTCTCAGCCATCTTCCAAAACGCAAATGCAAGTGCTATTGGTCCTATACGCTCCTTGCGTCCTTATTATCTAGATTGGGACACGCCTTTCGACTGCACAGTAGTACATGCTGGCGGATCCGCCGAAGCGATCAAGGCATTACAAAAAGGCGGTCAACGCGACCTCGACGAGAATTATACCTATATGTGGCGTGAGAATGGTAGCGGAAGAAGTTGGAATAACCTATTCACTTCATCAACATTATTAAACGAATATAATTTGAGTAGAGGCTGGGGATCTAGCGACCCGAAAGTGTTTGCACGCATGACCCCAGAGGCGACTGCAGAACTTTTGGCGACTCAATCCGCGCGCGAATATGTGCCCGCCACCAATATTCAAATTAATTTCTCGGCCAACTATTCACATAATGTAATTTATAATTACGACGCTATTACGAACACTTATCTACGCAGTCATCAGGATGGAAACCCGCATCTTAGCTACGAATGCCCAATCGAGCACACAAAACCAAATACCAAAAATGATTGTGGTACCCCTAAACAACTAGCACCGAATGTTGTTATTGCCATGCGTGTAGAACAGCGCCTCATGACCGATCGTTATCATCAATCTATTCGCACGGTCGGTAGCGGAGAAGCATTAATTTTTCAGAATGGCGAAGTAATCAAGGGTGCTTGGGCGAAGGAATCCCAGGGCGCACAAATCAGTTTTAAAGACCAGAACGGGGTGGAGATAGAACTTTCACCAGGACAAGTTTGGATTTCAGCAGTACCACAATCTGGCACAATTAAAAGTCAATAAATCTATGGCTAATTGCCGCGAAACTATGGTAAAATAGGTTACTAAAGGAGGCGTATGCTAAAAGATAAAGTTGCAATCATCACGGGTGGGACACGAGGTATTGGTTTTGAAATCGCAAAAGTTTTCCTCGAGAATCACGCGAAAGTGATTATCCTTGGTTCGCGTAAAGAAAGCGTCGAAAAGGGTCTCGATCAGCTTAATCAAGCCGGATTCAAAGCCGAAGGCTACTGGCCGAACCTCAGCGATTATAAAGAAATTGAAAAAATGGTACAGTCAATAATTAAAAAACATGACCGTATTGATATTTTAGTCAATAACGCCGGAATCTCGGCCAAGGAACCAATTGAGGAGACTAGCGTAGAGGATTTTGAAAAAATTCTCGACTTGAACGTCCAGGCGATTTTCCGCGCCATCAAAGCCGTCGTACCAACCATGAAAGCACAGGGAAACGGTGTTATCCTCAACACTTCGTCTATGGTCAGCATCTACGGACAGTCATCAGGAGTGGGGTATCCAGCTAGTAAATTTGCTGTAAACGGTATCACAAAATCCCTCGCGCGAGAATTGGCTCCTGCTGGTATCCGCGTCAACGCTGTGGCGCCAGGCATAATTGAAACTGATATGATGAAAAGCGTACCAGAAGAAATTATTACACCTCTGATCAAAACTATCCCACTAGGTCGCATCGGTAAACCTCGCGATATAGCTAACGCCTTCCTCTTCTTGGCAAGCGATATGGCAAGCTATATCACAGGCGAAATTCTATCCGTAGACGGCGCAGCGCGAAGTTAATCGTCGCCCAGTTGTTTTAGGCTGCAAAATCGTACCTTTCAATTGAAGGGTACGATGAGGCTTCCTCTACCCCTCCCGTGTAACGCAGCGGATGGCATGGCCGTTACCACGATCGTAAGGATCCTGGGGGACGACACCAGTGGAAAGAGCGTATAAGATGGGACTGAACCTCGCTGAAGTGCTAGTACCTAACCACCAACGGCCGTCCTCGAAACGACTATACCTATAGCCGTTAATATAGTATCCCGTCCGGAGAAAGTTACTCCTCTCGACTTTGCCTACACTGGCAATATAAGCTATACTTCGGGCGGTTTGGTTAACAGTTCGTGGGGTTACTGCTGGTCCCGTACGACATACTCTTTATCGCACGCCTACAGCCTAAACTTCAGTGATAGTGGTGTTAATCCACAGAACAACTATTATCGCGGCGACGGTCGCCCCCTACGCTGCACCGCGAAGTAGGGTAGATAGTACTCTGCCGCTAAAAAGCTACAAGAAAAAGAAATTCCAACTATTGTTGTACGTGTCGTAATTGCCAATGACCATAACTACGGTAAGCAGAACTGGAATTAAACATAGCAAAATTCCTATTAACCCAACTGCGCGAGTTACAATATCGGGGCAATGATAATTCTTTTTTAGATAAGTTATCGATAATACAGTCATTATAATACCCAGTGGGTCGGCTAAAAGAATTAAAAATGGGAAGAACCTAAGTGCCGGAGCGTTAGCATCGGCTCCAGAAACAGAAAAAAGTTTAATAGCAAGATTGATGGTAGTAATGCCCAAGAATAGCCCCACCATAAAACCAAGCCCGCTAATCAATTGCTGGCGAGTAGTACGCCTTTTTATCTCATTGTCATCCATAAACGATTCCTTTTAGATATTACTTAGTATCCCCACAAAAAGGACACCGTAAAACGTGTAACCCGCACAACGATCTTGCGCCATGCTTGGCGGTGTCCTGCCTTGTGCACAAAAACGTTAGCAGACCAGATTACACATTTTAGACATTCTAATTATAGCACACTGCAGAGTACTATCTACCCTACTTCGCGGTGCAGCGTAGGGAGCGACCGTTGCCACGAACGCCGAGGTCCTGCGGACTGACACTGCTGCTACGGAAGTACAGGTAGTAGGCAACCGATGAATCGTACACAGTACGAGACCAGAAGTCCCCGTACGTAGTCTCACCGTACAACGAGCCCGAAGTATTGTAGTAGCCAGTGTAGGCAAAGTCGAG
>OFGF01000835.1_pt1 | contig 23022 bp, 14 predicted proteins | sample 1521711 | NCBI WGS metagenome assembly OFGF01 (sample SAMEA3504092, study PRJEB24116) | mouse gut metagenome | biome: mouse gut; feature: mouse-associated habitat; material: faeces | place: Denmark | collected 2011 | reverse complement strand
CTGGCTTATTCCCCTGGCGGAACCTAATTTTATCGTAGAATTCCTTTACTCCCACACTTCCTATCGCCATCTCTTATCTCCTTTCCATAAGCTTTTGCTTCAATGCTTCCCTTCCACGCTTTAAGTGGGTTTTTACCGTATTCTCCGGCACCTGCAGAATCCCAGAAATTTCCCGGATAGAGTAATCCTCATAATAGAACAGGTACAGGCAGTTGCGGTAGCGTTCCGGCAGCTCCAAAACAGCCTCCAACGTTTCATCGCTATCCGCAGCCGTGCCGTACCAATACGGCTTCCCCTCTTTGGGCACGGACTCCATCCCAACAGTGGAAGTATGCCATTTGCTTTTAAGCAAATCTTTGCACAAATTAATAACTGTCCGTATGATCCATGCCTTCTCATGCTCTGCATTTTTAAATTTCGGGCAGTACAAAAGCAGGCGCAGAAGCGTTTCCTGCGCGATATCTTCAGCGTCTGCACGATTTTTCACCATTGTGTATGCCACACGGGAACAGACATGGTAATATTTCCGAAAATACTCTTCCAATTGGGAATGGATCATTGTTTTGTTCTCCTTCGTTTATAATACGAATGAAAGAGACAGAAAGTTTCAAAAAGAAACGAAATAGACAAATACCAGAACATGACAAAAAATAAATCCTGCGTAAATAAAAACTCCTCTGTAGGCCAGCCGAAACCGCAGCCAGGCAGAGGGCGGGGTATGCGTCTGCCAGACACTCCTTCCGCCGCCTGCCCCAGACCACATTATATCCCCAGCTTCGCCTTCCCTCCCATATAAGGCCGCAATGCAGCAGGAATGTCCACACTTCCATCTGCATTTAGATTATTCTCCAAAAATGCAATCAGCATCCGTGGAGGCGCCGCTACTGTATTATTTAACGTATGCGCAAAATACTTCCCATCCTTGCCCTTAACGCGTATTTTTAACCGTCTGGCCTGGGCGTCCCCTAAGTTAGAACAGCTTCCCACCTCAAAATATTTTTTCTGCCGGGGCGACCATGCCTCCACGTCACAGGATTTAACTTTTAAATCTGCCAAATCACCCGAACAGCATTCCAATGTACGCACCGGGATATCCAGGCTGCGGAACAAATCCACAGTATTCTGCCAGAGCTTGTCATACCATACGTTAGACTCCTCCGGTTTACAAACCACCACCATCTCCTGTTTTTCAAACTGGTGGATACGGTAAACACCGCGCTCTTCAATACCATGCGCGCCCTTTTCTTTCCTAAAGCACGGCGAATAACTAGTCAAGGTATATGGCAGCTTGTCCTCGTCCTGAATCGTATCTATAAATTTTCCAATCATAGAATGCTCAGATGTACCGATCAAATAAAGATCTTCACCCTCAACCTTATACATCATAGCTTCCATTTCATCAAAGCTCATTACGCCTGTTACAACACTGCTGCGGATCATAAATGGCGGAATACAGTACACAAAGCCCCTGTCAATCATAAAATCCCTGGCATAAGATATGACGGCTGAATGCAGCCTTGCAATATCCCCCATCAGGTAATAAAAGCCGTTGCCTGCCACTTTACCAGCGGCATCCAGATCAATACCGTTAAACCGCTCCATAATCTCCGTATGGTATGGAATTTCAAAATCCGGGACAACTGGTTCCCCGTATTTCTGGATTTCCACATTGCAACTGTCGTCTTTTCCAATAGGCACAGACGGATCTATGATATTAGGAATACTCATCATGATTTTAGTAACCTTTTCCTGCAGCTGCCGCTCCTGCTGCTCAAGCTCTGTTAAACGCAGGGCATCTTTTTGCACCTGTTCTTTTAAAGCGAGCGCTTCTTCTTTTTTCCCCTGCCCCATCAGCGCCCCGATTTGCTTGGAAACGGTGTTGCGGTTGGCGCGTAAGGCATCTGCCTCCTGTTTTGCCTTTCTGGACTGGGCGTCTAATTCAATCACTTCATCTACTAAAGGCAGCTTGTGCTCCTGAAATTTGTTTTTGATATTTTGTTTTACGATTTGGGGATTTTCCCTTAAAAATTTTAAATCAATCATGGTTTTTCCTTTCCTTTGTGGGATTTTGGCTTTTTTGCTATTATACAATGAAATATTTCCAGATTCAATCTTTTTATGAACTCAAAAAAAGAGGATTATTCATCCTCTTTTATCTGTCTGGAACCAGCCAGATTTAATACTACTCCAAGCACAACAATACTGGCTGCCGCTATTTTCCCATACATAGACGTCATACAGGTAAGGACCTTACCAACATAAGGGACAGTCTTTATCACCCTGCCAATAAAATTGTCATATGGTATAGGGACAGGATCTTCTTTGTCATTCGCATCTCCCTTTGTAATAAATGTACCGGATACAATATTGTTTTTAACAACACGGTGCGTTATGATACCCGATTCCTCCAAAGAGCTGTAAAACGCGATAATATCCTGCTCCTCTATATCTTCAGGCTTCTCCTCATGGACATAAATCAGGCTTCCGACAGGCATTTCAGGCTCCATACTGCCGCTTAGCACATGATACATATGGTAGCCAAATATCCCTGGCAAAACCAGCAGGGAGCATAGGGCAATAACAACCAATATCATTATTGTCCCCGTCGTACTGCAGATCCTGCCAGCTAGATTTTTCTTATCCTTATTTCTTTTGGCCATGGTTATTTACCGCTTCCAGTTGGCTTGCCCTGCCCTTTTCCATCTGGCTTTACGGTTGCAGCCTTGCGCCTTTTATTCAAATATATAATCGCCCCAACTAAGGTAAGCGCCGCTGCCGCACCAATCCCAATATATATTGGCATATAGCCCATTACCGTTGGCTGCTCCTTTTTAATATTTGCCAGAGGTACTTCGTCATCATCTAAGTCCTCCAGCTCCTGCTGGTCTAACGGAACATTTTCATCTGGCACTGCCTGGACATTCCCACCCACCGGGACATCGCCATCCGGTAGTTCTACTCCCTGATCTGCTGCCGCATCGGCTCCCCCTGGCGCTGCTTGAGCCCCTGCGCCTGCCGTTCCGGCAGCCGCGCCAGGCGCCTCACCCGCAGGCGGCGTACCTGTTGTACCTCCCGGAGCCTGCGTACCCGGAGCCGGGGCAGCCGCTGTCGGCGCCGTAACAGGCGTATATAAAAATGTAAATACATTTTCCGCAGCATTACTGGATAAGGTTTTTACCATATTCAAAGCCTGTGGCTGGTATCCTGCAATATAACGGGAGGAAACATACTGCCGTTCCCCTATGTTGCCGTAATACACATCACTTTTCATAAGGGCCGTACCATTTGCGTCCACATAATTTACGGTATATGCTACCATATCCCCGCTGACCCCATATGCCACAACATAATCCCTGTCGCATGCTACATGGAATGTCGGCGCTTCTGCTTCGGAATTATCCCTTCCGGATCTTCTGACACCCTTTACATGATATCTTTCATCGGTTACTTTAGCCGCATCCTGCGGCCTGATATATACGGTATCGCCATATTTTAACCCACTAACCACAACATGATCTTTGCCAGAAGAGATTTTGGCGGTTTTTGAACTGACCTCCACGCCATCCTTCGTAAGCTTGCCCTGGTTGCCTGCGTAGAGCCTTACCGTATAAGTATACTCTTCCTCCGCCGCATAAGCGGACTGGCTGTTAAACGTCAGGATAACAGAAAGGAGCAGAAGTCCCACACGTATATATTTCCAAAATCTCATACTATCTCCTCCCCTCTGCCCTTAACACAGTATCTTCTTCCTGCTCACGCCTAAATCTTAAGATTACAATACATAAAAGCACCAGGCCCGAAGCAAACATCAAAGCAACATACAGCATAATCTGTGTATCATCACCAGTTCGTACAACGTCACGCCTGCCTCCCGGCGTATCCGGGTTTTGGCCGGGCTGCTGTCCGGGAGCCTGTGTGCCAGGCTGCACCAGCTCCGTTGCAAAATCCATCTGCAGCCTTGCCAGCGTATTCTGGTAATCATTAACCAGCGTTTCACCATCCAATGCAACCTTTAGCTTAACAGTCCCTTTTCCATTATCGCCTAAGCGTTCCAGATAAAAATAATCATCCAGTGTCTTTGTCGCCCCATGAAGGCCTACGCCATTAATTTTTCCATCCCCGCCGAACTTCTCGCTGGAATAAAGGGTTGTGGTTTCCCCTTTCGCATCTGTATATGTCAAAAGGTAATCATATGCGCCGCCTGCCGCATCAGCCGCATCCTCTAATGCCTCAAGCACTTCGTTTTTCATATACCAGTCTGCCTGGCCGTTAAACGTATTTTTAATTGTGACTGTAAGCTCCACCGAGTCTCCCGGCTGCATAGAATTAATCTCATCACCCATATTAGCAGACGAGAAATTGCTTTCCATCTTCTTGCCGTCAAAAGAAACCTGCCAGCCGGATGTCCCTTTTCTATCTTCCGCCATTGCTGTAACAGAGGAAACGAGGCTCAAAACCAAGACAGCTATCAGGCTTACATATTTTATTGTTTTCTTCATTTTGCCCATCCCCCTTTACAGAATACCAAGATCCGACGCATCCACGCCCCATGCACTGCGGATTGCATCCTGTGCGTTGTGCGTTTGTACAGCATCAACCTCAACATCTACATGGAATTCCACACCGTCATACTTATACGTTGTGGTAATGGTATTGCCATTTGTTTCTATCTTGGCCTCTGCCGCTATTTTCCCATCAATGCGGATAGTATCTGCAAAAGCTTCCGTCTCCTTGCCGGAACGTAAAATGCCTTTATAAAACAGCTCTGTGCACTCTGCCGTTTCATTCGGGTTTTTCACCCAGCGGCTTTTATTTACTAAATTCAAATCAATCAAATCCGGTGAAAGTGTCGTCACTTTCTTTCCGTCTTTCATCCAATACTTATAAATGCGTACCCTCACATACTCGTCGATTGTCCCGCTGTTTTTTACTGTTAATTTTTCGGTATATTTCTTATTCAAGGCCAGCTTTTCGTTTTCCGCCAGCATATTCTTCAACAGTTCGCCGCTTGTAGCATCGCTGCCCTTATTCGTGCGTACCCTCCATTCGTCGTCGTCATAATCACGGCTGCTGACTGCCTCGCCGTTTTCTAACAGGCTTACGCCTATCTGGTCAACCGTAATCTTGGCTACATAATTTTCACTGTAATATGTTAACGCTGCACGGGTACTTCCGACTGTGCTCCCCAAAAGCAGCAGCACAGCAAGCGCAAATAACAGATATGTTACTTTCCTTTTCCTCATTGTACGCCATCCCCCTCTCCACTGGCAGCATCTTTATAATCCGTATAAACGGTACTCCAATCTGCAGTCGGGTTGCCGGCTTCGTCATAGGCCACTGGCGTGCATTCCTGGATGACAACTACATTAAAGCTGTCTTTATCAAACCCCTCCGGCAAACCGCCGATTTTGGCATCCAAAATCTCCGTGCTTGCCCCTGCGGCCAAAACCGGGCCATAATACCAATAACCGTCTTCCTTAGAATAAGTCCAAAGATCGCCGCTTTCACTCTTATCCGTAAATTCCACCTGCATCTGCCCGCTGTAGAATACCTTTACACGGACAAAACAATCGTTGATTGGCGATGTATTTGTAATGGAGATGTGTTTTGTCATATTACTTACGTCCTCATGGATTTCCGTCTGTGAACCCATATGGACTACCTGGCTGCCCCCGGCAGATACATATGTTGTAAAATATGCCGACGCGCCGCTAAGTGAAACTGCCGCTACCATACCAAGGGCTGCGGCTGGCAGTGCAAATAATTTCTTATAGCTTCCCATCTTCTTCATTTCTGTCGCAGCTCCTTTCTATTGCCCAGGCGGGGTTGTCGGGTTCTCCCAGGTCCATCCGCCGTTGCCGTCGGATGCAAAATGGTTCGTAACGCCGTAGCCGCCCCGGTTTCCGCCGTTATAGCGGTTTGTAAACGTCACCGACGCTTCCTGTGAAACCCCAGCGCTTACCGCGGCTCCAGACCAGATCAGTGCAGTATCCGAATTCTTGCCTTCCACTTCATAACTTGCGCCAGAATATACTTCTGTCACAGTTACCGTAAGGCCCGCCGGGATATTTTCCAGTGTAATAGTATTGCTCCCAGCCGCCGTAAATGTCATGCTTTCTACTTCCTCATACTGTGTCACGCCAAAACGGTCCACGCCTACAATATGGAATACAAAAGTAGCCTGCCCCAGTGTTTGGTTATAATCCCTTAAAATCTTAGTAATATTTAATTTGCCATACTGCGGTACGGGATCCGGCTTTAAGCCAATTGTAGTGTCATACACCCACTCCTCATCCCCTGTACCTTCCAGCGTATATTCGCTGCTTGGCAGCGCTGTCAGGTACGGCGCAAAATGATACTCCACCGTATAATCCGGGCTATACGTGGCATCTGCCACCACAAGGTACAGCCCCGTAGAAAGCCCTGTCAATACTCCCTGGGCGACGCCCGCCCCATCATCTGTGCACCGGACTTCCACCGAAGAAGCTGCTTCTGGTAAAGAAGCTTTGCGGATAGCTTCTGCCTCTTCTGCTAATACCTGCCAGTCAGCAGCCGAAACACTGTCTGAACCTCCGTTAATTTTTGTAAAATCCATTTCTGAAAATGCCTGTACCGGAGTAAACTGCTGCCCCGTAATATCCATGTCAGCCACCCGGTATACCGATACCGGAATTGCCATCCGCTTAAAATCTTCCATATAATCGCCATTGCCCGCTGCAGTCCCGCCAATATCCGCCGATACCGTAAGGCTGCATTCCTTGCCAGGGTCAATCCCCTTCGCTGCTTGTGTCTGCATCAGCCCCAGGCAGGGCAGTGCGAGCAACGCCGCAAGGGCCAATATACATCTTCTTTTTACTTTTTTACTTATTTTCAACTCTTTCCCTCCTCACTGTTCTTCTCCTTTGGCTGCCGCTTTCCCTTCCTGCCTATGGCACGGCGCATAACAAGTATAATAATGACCGTTATCCCAAGCCCAAACAGCAGGTAAAGCATGTAATAATTCTGAATTGCCTGCACCATAGTTTCCACCGGGGTCGACTCTAATTCCCCGTCGTATGGAACCCTGTGCCCCCGCACCAAAAGACGGTGGCTGTTCACTCCATAAGGCGTACATGTAAACAATGTCACATAATCCTGGCCTTTCTCTATTTTAAGCGCCTCTTCCAGTGCAGCATAATCATCTTTATCGATCATTGGCAGGATACGGTCCACCTCATACGCCATATCTTCATTCAAGATATGCAGATAAAACCGATCCCCTTTTATAAGCTGATCCAAATCGGTAAAAAGCTTTGCACTGGGCAAGCCGCGGTGACCCGATAAAACGCTGTGCGTACCTTCCCCTCCAATTGGAAGTTTCGTACCGTTTAGGTGCCCAACCCCTGTATCAAGCACATCATCCGACGTCCCATGGTAAACTGACAGTTTGACGTTGATTTTAGGAATCGTCAAATACCCCATAATACCGTCCCCTGTCATATTCAGTACTTTCCAGTACTCTGTATCCCTGATATCTTCCTGCCCGTCAATACCAAACACATCCGAAAGGATACTGTTTTGTTCAAATGTCTGGTTATACCTCCTGGCAGCTTCCCATACTTCCTCAAAATCCTCTTCTGCCATTTCGCGGACTATTGCATCATACCCATAGATCAGCCTTGACTGCCGGTATGTATTCCATTGATCTGAAACCGTAGGGTAAGCAAGCACACCAAACCCTACGAGGAACAGCAGCCCGAATAAGATTGTGGACAGTTTTCTCCACATAGCCTACCCCTCCTTACCGCGGGCCTTTGCTGCCAGCTTTCTTTCTCTTCTATATAAAATAAAACTAAATACTGCTGTAATCAGAATACCTACAATAACCCATAATAAATAATTCGTATGCAGGCTCATATTGCCCAGCGGTATTTTCTCATCCGCCAAAGCTTCCTTTTCATAAGGCACCCTATGCCCGCGCACCAACATTCTATGGCTGTTCACTCCATAAGGCGTACAGGTCAAAAGCGTAACCAGATCCTGCCCCTCTTCTACCTCAAGCGCATGTGTATCCTCGGGTTTTACCACTGATATCTGATCCACTTCATAACAAAGCGTATCGTTTAAGACATGTATGAGAAAATGATCGGTTTCTTTCAGCTTATCCAAATCCGTAAACAAGGCCGCGCTTGGCAGTCCACGGTGCGCCGAAATGACTGCATGGGTGTTTTCCCCTCCGACTGGAAGCGAGCTGCCTTCCAGATGGCCTGCCGCCGTTTCCAACACCTCTTCATCAGTCGTATGAAAAATCGGAAGCCTAATATTAATCTTTGGAATTTCCACTGTGCCCATCACGCCATTCCCTGCAATATTCAAGCAGGACATGTATGTGCTATCCCCTTCGGCCGTTTTCGCTTTTGCAAAAGCATCCGGAAGAATACTTGGCAAAAGGCTTTGGTTATACCCCTCCGCCGCTTCCTGTTCCGCCAGATAATCAATCTCTCCCGCCAGCTCTCTTTCAGCCACAACCTGGTCAAAATCACTGATCAGGCGCTTCTGCCTGTAATTGTTCCACTCATTGGCCACAAATGGATACAGCAGCAAGGAGAATCCGGCTAAAAACAATATAGGTATAAATATTCTACTCGCTCTCTTTTTCATCCGGACTCTCCTTGTTGTTGTATATTTTCTGATTTTTTGGCCATTCCGGGGCGGTAGCCGCCCCGGAATGTAATAATTAGTTTATATGCCATTTATTTTGCAGATTTCCTGCGGCTTGCGAAAAATAAGCCTGCTGCAACTACCATGATTAAGCATCCGCCGATTGTAAAAATTGTTGTACCGATACCACCAGTTGACGGAAGGTTTGTCAGCTTGGTATTTTTAAAGCCAAATGGATTGCTTGGTGTGGTTAGTGTATTAATAAACTCTGTTTTACCAGTTTCAATATTATAGCCATAATGTGTAATTGTCTGTGAGCCTTCGCCTTCACCCATGATAACTTGGTATCCTGTCAATACATCTTGAAGATTTGTAACCGGATCCGTTCCATATGTTGCCTCAATGTAAACTCTAACCGGAGTTGCATTCAGGGAATATCCTGTCGGAGCCTTTGTCTCCACTAAGTAATACTCTACGCCATCATCCAGTCCAACGATCTGAAGACGTCCATCCTTATCTGTTGTAAAGGTATTCTCGCCTGACTTATCAGTAAATAATGTCCCGTTTACGTTGCCAATATGAAGCTGGAATTGTGCACCCTCAAGAAACTGTGGTGTACCATCTTTTTTTACAACCTCACCTGGTGTTTCTGTGTACTGGATATTGCCTTTATCGTCAATTTTTACAAATTCACCTGTCGGATGAGAAGATTCGGAACCTTTCCACCCTGAAACAGTTGTATCAATACCAAATGTGTAATGCTTTGTTTCTGTTTCTTTGTGATTAGATTTATTATTTGTATCCGTATTATTGCTGTAATCTAATTCAGCTTTGTTATTCAGCCGATCTACGTTAATTAATGTTGTGCTTGTAACTCTTGCATAATATTCAATAATAATTTTATTATTGGAGTTAGTAACGAGGAACTGATCGCCCAAACCTGTTACTGTAAATGACTTTTCATTTTTGCCAATTGCAGCTTCAATAGCGCTCTTTGCAATGTCTGTTACATATTCATTAGTCTGTGCCGTCTGTGAATCCATCCCAACTTTTACTGTAACCGGATGCTCTTCATCCAAAACAAAGTCAAGACCTGTCAATGTATCCTTGATAGAGTACTGAATATTTTTCCTGTCCGGTGTATAAGCCGGTATGTCTGCCGTAACTGTAAATTTTAAGATATCGCCGAACTGTGTGCCCACTACATTTGTGTCGGCGGAACCTTCTGCAGATTCAGCTGTTTTTGTAATGGTAGGTTCATCTTTCTTTAAATATGTTCCCTGCTCATCAAGCCATGTATTTGTATCAAGATTCAAAGTACCATATTCTACTCCATCTGGCGTTTGATTAACGCTGATAATTGCAGGATTGTAAATATAGCTCTTTGCACCATTAACAACCACCAACCATGTACCTAATGCCAAATCGTCGCAGGTATAAGAACCATCCTCCTGCAATACAAAACTTCTTTCTCCACCCAGATCCTTCAAGTTTTTCAGCCTGTTATAATACAAATTCTGTACATTTTTAGAGGTAGGGGTAAGTGTTGGGTGCTGGCCAGCAACTTCGTCCTTATCAATTGTATTTGACAATACTTCCTCATAATATCCTTTATCATTGTACTTAATAATCTGATATGCAACTACCGATATGTTTACTCCTTCTTCCTGCTCAATTCCATTGATTGTTGCTACTGTCGGTTTTGCAGACGGTGTTTGCTCTGTGTTTGTAGCAAATACCGTTGCTGACATTCCGAGTACCATAGCCAGTGTCAATAACACTGCAAATAATTTTTTCACCTTTCTCATCTTTGTTCTCCTTTTCTTTTAAAATTTAAATATTTGAGTTGCATGTGCAAAACACATCGTTTACTTATGTGCCTTCCGGCGCCTTGTCCTGCGCGGTGCATGGCCCGCCAAAAGCTGATTCATCTTCTAACCTCCCCGCACCTCCTTGCACTCAATGTTTATATAAGATCAGCTCACCTGCAGGCATCAGCAGCATTTGGCCAATCGAATACCGATTTATAGCTTCGTGGGGACACATATACATTTGCTGTCCATTCCACCTTCCCAATATAACAAACCATCTTACCCAGTGTTCCTGGTGCAGCGCCCGGCTTCTGTCGTCCGGTGCTATCTTATGTACCTATATTACCAGCCCGGCACTATCCCCATAACTATCCATTTTATTCAAAAATGCGTTTTTTTTATTTTTTAGCTATAGTTTTTTACCTGGAAAATCAGAAAAATTTTTACAATTACCCTTAAAAAATGAAATTTCCGGACAGATCGCGTTTGAGAAATGCTCTAAAACGTCCCAGTTAAAAGATTTTTATGCTTACACACGTTATATTAATAATAGAAACAATTACTTTTATGAAATGCAGATTCAACGAATGGATTAAAAAGGCACACATAAAAAAGCAAAAAAACAGGCTATTTGGTTATCCAAATAAAGCCTGTTTTTCTGTTACCTAAATCGTGCCCCTAAAATACCCTGCCCTCTGACTGACGGCCCCTTTGCCATCCACCCCCCCTATAGTTCGCTCTAGAGCGTGTTTGAAAAATGCTCTAGTACTACATCTGGACTTCAATTTCTGTCCGGATGGAGAGTACTAGCCATCTACGACAAAATTATCTTCTCCCTATCCTTATAATAACATGGTATGGTCTCTGACATATTGCAATACTCTTTCATCGTATATTCATGTTGATTTACAATAAGCTCTTCATTTAAGTCCTTATCCAGCAGTTCTAATTGATGGGCAGCCGTAAACACAGATAATTCCTTCCAAAATTCATCCGGTACCTTATGATCAAAATAACCATCAATTTGCCCCATTGCAAAGAACGGGCTTATCTGGGCATTCACAATATTCCCTGTAAAATCCTCCCATGGCTCCCCTGCGCGCCCATATACCCAGTCAATAATAGAAAGCTCCCCTTTATTATAAATCAAATTATTAATGTTATAATCGCCGTGCAAAAAAACATATCGCTCCGGGTCTTTATGATTTGATTCCTTTAAAAAATCCACGAACACTTTAATACAAGGATACTTTTCCATACAAACAGGATCGTTTTCATACTTACGAATTAAAGCCTCTATTTCACTACTCTTTTTTACAGGCTTTTCATTATAAATCAGCGAAAGGCTATGAACCCGCTTTAAAATTTTACCCGATTGTATTCCAAGCCTGTATTGCTCCGTTTCTGATAATCCAGAAATAACCCCAGATAAATCCTCACCCTCTAACCAATCATATAACATAAAAAAATCCAGGTGATCACTACAAAGGCCACAAGAGATTAGATCATTTGTAGGTATATTGCTTTCTCTTAATTGAGCATGTAAATCAATTCTATAAAAATCCTCTTTTTCATAGAGATCTGTGTAAATTACCAGCAACCGTTCTTTCTTACGCCATAAATAGATGTGGTATTTCCTCACTGTTTCATGTATGCTTATCGGATCTATTTTTTTAAACTTATTATATTCTGGAATTAACTGAAATTCTTTGTATTTAAAAAACATAATATTTCCTTTTTTATTTTATATTTTTTATAATTTTAAAATATTATTCAAATAATGTCAATCACCAAATTTACATAATTGTTCATATTTATACAAAAAATCCCACCTTTTACTACAAAATATATACGAATTTTGCCCAATCCACGAAAAATGCTGTACCGCATTAAAAATCCCCTGTAGGCCAGCCAAAACTATTGTCAGGCAGAGGGCGGCTGGAGTCTCGTGATTGGGGTTAGGGGCTTTTAAAAGCGTCCCTTAGCCCCTGAACACAGACCCAGACGCACACCCTTTGCCCTCTGCCTGACAGCCCCCCTTTCCATCCACCCCCTATAGTCCGCTCTAGTACTCCATCCGGACAGGAATTGAAGTCCGGATGGAGTACTAGCTGGACGGAGTTAGCATTGCCACCCCTCCACTCTTCCTCAATTATATTCTCGTATAAATTCGTATTAATTTCTCAAGTAATACATCTAAAAACAACGTATTTAATGCCATTTTATAATTATTATGAAAATTCCGCCCATGAATTTAATAGAGGAGGAGCTTGCCAGGGAGGAAGCCAGATACAGTTTCCGCAAAACGCTTTGGAACATAACAGCAGTGCTTATTGTTGTTGCGGCAGTTGCGGCACTGATGGCGACCCGGCTTTTTGTGCTGATCCGGATTAATGGGGGCAGCATGAACCCTACGCTTGTGGACGGCGAAATCGTATTCCTCCACCAGACGAAGGATATTGAACCCGGGGACATTGTAGGCTTTTACTATGGGGGGAGGATCCTTTTAAAACGCGCAGTGGCAGGCGCGGGCGATGAAGTGGAGATAGACAGGGAAGGCAATGTATATGTCAACGGCAGTATGCTCAAGGAGCCATACCTGCAAGGCAAGAGCCTGGGGAAATGCGAGCTGGATTTCCCCTATGTGGTGCCGGAGGGGATGACATTTGTGCTCGGGGACAACAGGGCCATATCCATAGACAGCCGGAATAAAAAAATCGGGTGCGTGGAAAAGGGGCAGTTTGTCGGAAAGGTAGTATTCAGGGCGTGGCCTTTGGGCCGCGCAGGGATTATGCGCTAGGAAGGTGGTAAGATGCAGAAACTTTTAAGGGAGTATTTAGATGAGTTGAACAAGCGGCAGAAGAAGGGCCGGAAAGTGGCGGTTGCCGTGATCCTTATGGCTGTCATTGTGGTTGGGAGCGTTATTGGCGTGCTGACCCAGTACGGGGTGGCTATGACGGGGACGCCCAAATGCGGCATGGAGGAACATGCACACAGCAAGGGCTGCTATACAAAAGAGGCGGCCTGCGGGCTGGAAGAGGGCGAAGGCCACACCCATATAGAAAGCTGCAGGCCCCCGGCAGGGTTAGCCTGTGGCCAGGAAGAAGCCGCCGGGCATACCCACACAGAAGCCTGCCGCCCACAGGCGGAGCTGTCCTGCGGCCAGCAGGAGGCGCAGGTACAGGAAGATGCCCAGGGGCAGGAAGACACCCAGTTACAGGAAAATGCCCAAGGCCAGGAAAGCGCCCCAGGGCATACGCATACAGAAGCCTGCTACTCTGTACCGGAAGGGTTTGCCTGCGGCCAGGAAGAAACAGAAGGCCATACGCATACAAAAGCCTGCTATACCATACCGGAAGGATATGTATGCGGCTTAGAAGAATCAGAAGGCCATACGCACAATGACGAATGCTATAAAGAGGAGCTCACTTGTAAAATACAGGAACATTCCCATACGGACCTGTGTTATACAGATGCTGCGGCGGATGTGGAAGATCCTGCTGTTTGGGATAGCCAGTACGCAGGTGTTGAATGGAAAGGGAACTGGGCAGAGGATCTTGTGGAAGCGGCCCGGCTGCAGGTTGGCTACCGGGAGAGTTCCGACAATTATATTGTAACAGAAAGCGGCATCCATAAGGGCTATACCCGCTATGGCCAGTTTTCGGGGGATATGTACCACGACTGGGATGGGGCATTTGTCAATTTCTGCCTGCACTATGCAGGGATAGCGGCAAGCGGATGGTTCCCGCAGGAAGCCGACACTGCAAAATGGCAGGAGGAATTTATAAAGATCCGGGAAGAGAATGCAGTTTATTTTACCGCCCCTTCGGGTTATGAGCCAAAAGCCGGGGATCTTGTATTCTTGCAGAAGCAAAACGAAGAAACCGTAAACCAGATGGCAATTGTAACTTCTTATAACAGCGAAACAGGCCAGATAACGGTAATAGAGGGCAACAGTGATAATGAGGTAAAAGAGAACCCATACCAGGCTGCGGAGGGTTATATTATAAGTTATCTTAAAATGGCAGAGTTAGAAACGGCGTATAAAAATAATACAGGGAAGGCAGACAGCAATTGGGCTTTGAATGTTCCGGCCAAAACTGAGGTACAAAACAGCGGCTTGCCAGAGGGTTCCGCATTTTTGCCAATAGGCAATCAGGGAGGCGGCCTGGTGCTGGAGCTTCTATACGCAGACAAAAAAACGCATTCACAAAAACCGGAGGGGGATGAGTCATATACTTATGTGGATATGAACGGCTATTTCCGGTTATCTGCAACAGGCATACAAGGAACGGGCCAAATAGATGAATTTACGATGTCGCTGTATTTTCCAGCGGAATTCGTAACGCCTGAACGTATCGGGATCCCTGAGTTTCCAGATAGTTTTGCCAAGCATGAGATCAGCCCGGTGACAAAAGAAAGCGTAGACGGAAAAGACTATTATAAGATAGGAATTACGTTTAAAGATTATCTGCCTACTGGAGCCGTAGAGTTTCCTTTTCACCTGTCATTTTTAAATGCTACTGTGCCTGAGGATTATCAATTAAAAATTTTTGGCGTTCTGGAATCCAGTGAGTTAGAAGAGAACAAAAACAGTATGACGGCAGAAAATATATACTGTCCCATATATAAGAAACCAGTAATCAAAAAATATGTTAATACTAATGCCTTTGAAAGCATGGGAGATGATTATACCAGGGTTTCTACTGTATTAGAAGAAGACAATACTTTAAAGGATTCAGAATACGTCAGCTTCTGGTATAAGCTGGGCAGTGAACCTTGTTATCTCAGAGAATATGAAAAAATTACTTTGACGGATACTCTGCCCGAGTATATAGATGCGTCTGGAAGTACAAGAAGGGCTGTGTTTGATCCAGAAGCCAATCCAGGGTGGACGTTAAACGAAGATGGAACAGTAAGCCGCACATTTACATCGACAGCCGAAAGTAAGGGCTGGAATGTAGATTCGGATTTGATGGAGCAAATTAGAACCGCAGAATTAAAACTGCGTTTTCCAGATTGCAAGGTAGATGAGCAGGGAGAAGATGGATTTTTAACCACTAATCTTAAGAACCATATTGCAGCAGACTGTGCGCCAAGGAATCCATCTGAACAGGAAGGGAATGATACCTGTGAAGATGATATCATTTTTACATTGACCAACCAGCCTTCAGGCGAAGGGAATTTCGCCAAATTAAATTCTGCTCATTCCATCATGGATACGGAAGCTATGAGAAGCGGGAAATACAGATGGGAATTGAAACTTACCAATCCGTCAACCAAGGCTTTCAAAAACGTTGTAATTAAGGATGAAGAAATTGATAAGCGCCTGAAAATTCAAAGTATTTCAATCATGGGCAATAAATGTAATTTTATAGTAGAAAATATACAAACTATAAAAGCGGTTACTTATGATGATCAGATAGTGGAATATCCATCAGAGGCGTTTAGCAATGCTATCTATGATGGGGAATGGCACCGCGATCTGGAATTAGAGGCAGAGAAAGAATTTAAAAGCTTTGAAGTTGTTATGAAAGACGATTATCAGATGGCAACAAATGATACAATTAGTATACGTCCCTATTCTACGTTCCGTAAACCAAAGCAGAAACATTTTGTAGAAGGGGAAGCTCATGATTTGGAGAATGTGTATATCAATAAGGCTGTTGCGGCATATAAAATAGAAGGCAATGAAGGTGTGACCAGCTTTTTATTCAGTGAAAACCGTTTTAAGCTGATTCCATCCCGTGAAAATATTTGGATTGAGAAATCGCTCCCATATTTTGACGGTTTACAATATCCTGAAAAGAAGCCAGACGGGACATTCACGTATGATTCGAGGTGTGAAGCTTTTTGCTATATGTATGTGAAAGGCTCACTAGAGGATAAGGCATATGACGATATGCAGATTATTGATCTGCTTCCCGAAACTTTAGTTGTACCAGATAATAATATAAGCTATGGTACAAATGGCAAATATATAAAGGATACAGAAATAATAGAAAATTACCATAATTCTGGAAGGACTGCGATTATCTTCCATATGAATTCGGATGAATTAAAGAAAGCGCTGGGTGCATCCGAAAATGGGAACGGAACGGTGCTCTTTACGTTCAAGCTGCGGGTGGCGGACAACGCTACTCCCGGAAACTATACGAATAAATCCTACCTGTTAAGCAAAGATTTTGAAGAGCCCCCCATAGATCATGGACAAATTCAGGATATTTATGATTTGGACAGCGATGGTAACAGGGAAGAGTCTATCCGGTATGCAGAAGCGCAAAGCACCCTCAAAGCTCCATCCGGTATTTACAGTGAAAAATATATTGCTATGAAAGGCTCCGATGCCTGGAGGAAATCAAAGCTGCGTTTAAATGTTGGTGATAATTTCCGATATAAGCTGAGTATAAATAATATAACATCAACCGCAAATCAAAATCTGGTTGTTTATGATGTGCTGCCACAGATAAACGACAGAAGTATAAATAATCTAGCGGCAAGGGGATCGGAATTTACAGTAAAATTATCTGCCCCCATTACTCCTCCTGATGGATACCATGCCCTTTATACAGATTCAGATGCGGTATATCAGCGTGATATGGAAGCAATTTTAGGAAGCAGCGATATCAAATGGACTAGGGCAGAAGAAATTGACTTAAATAATGTTACAGCATTTAAGATTGTAGCAGACAGCGGAACAGAATTGCCCGGAAATGCCAGAGCTGATTTTATTATTCCGGTTAAAGTGACGGATGTGTTGTTGGAGGATTCTTATGATAAATTAAACCAAAAGCAGCATGCCGACAAAGAAAGCGGAACTGTTGCCTGCTTAGAGGCAACCAATAGCTTTGGATACCGTACATCCAACTTTTATGGAAACAACCTGGAATCCAATTATGTAAAAGCAGAGATTGCTTTCGCAGGCTTTGTTATAAAGAAGGTGGAAAGCTTTGAAAACAAACCGTTGGCAGCCGCACAATTTAAGCTGGAAAAACAAAATGGGGATAGCTGGGAGCTGGTACAATTTAAAGAATCAAAGGAAGACGGCATTGTTAGTTTTACTAACCTGACAGAAGGGGCTTACCGGCTTACAGAAACTAAAGCCCCGAATGGCTATAGTATTTTAAAGGAGCCAATAGCGGTTAATATCATCCTTGACAGGTCAACCATGGAATATAAGGTAGATATCCCAGGCAATGAACACGCCGGAAATACCAGTGATCCGTTCTTGGTTGTCAATCAGGCCTACTATGAACTCCCCAATGCAGGGGGCCAAGGGGTTTATTGGTATTCAATTGGAGGCATACTGATGCTGTTAGCAGGCGTTTGGTGCGTATATAGAGAGCGTCAATATTGATAAAAGGCAGCCGTTTTATAAAACGGCTGCCTTTTATCATTCACTTCCACATAGTTATCTTACACTATATTTCATTCTAAAACCTTTCCATACACCTGCCAGCATTAACAGTACCCCACTAACAGCATACCAATAGATACCACTGCCTCCTGCATTTGGGAGCTCATATAATTCATTATTGCGGATCCTCACCTGAAGGTCATTGTCAGTACCAATTACCTCAGCCATATTCCCTTCATTTGATATAATTGCAACCTTGCCATTCTTCTGCAAATTAATTTTTACAGGCTCCTTTAAAATAGAGTAACCATTCGGAGATTTAATTTCCGCAATCGAATATTCACCAGGCGCCAAATCGTTTATAACCAGGCTGCCATCCGTACCTACAGACAAATCAGTCTGTGTTTCCTCACTATTTCCTGCTGGAAGCAATATCCATTTTTGTGCAATAGAATCGTTATTCTCCCACAGGTGAACGCCTCTGTTTACCTCTGACACGGCTCCGGTAACATCTATACTGTAGCCCCCTGAGCTCTTAGGGGTTATACGCCCCGTTCCATCCTGCCCTTTCACAAACCGCCATTTTTGGTTATCATTCGGCTGCAAATTCGACCAAAGATGAATTTTCGCTCCATTTGAAAGGGAGCCGCCATCTAAATCAATCCATCTTCCAGCAGCGTTTCGGAATGCAATACATCCGTCATTCAATTCATGCACTTCAAACAACTGGCTTTCACTGCCGTTTCTATTCTTCAGGGACGGCAGGGCTCCATCCCCTGTTCCGTCAAATCCCAATACCAGGTTCGGATTGTCTGCAAATGCAATATAAGACTTTCCTGACAACGCGGATATCTCTTCCTGGTTTAACTGCGATAGCGTATAGCTTCCCTCTTTCCCTTCATCCGCTGTAAAGGAAAGCAAGCTGCCTTTGGAATCTCTTATTGTAAATATAGCTCCACTTAAATTTCTATTGCCAGTTTCATCTGTCTTCTGGATTTTTATTACAGTATCAGGATAAAATCCACTGTCATGGTTCTGCGATGTGTAAACGGAAACAAACATATTTTCTATTGACGGCATATCTAGATTTAAGATAATCGTCTTTTTCAGGTTCCCGTCCCTATCGTAAACCGGGATACCATCCGAATCTATGGCCTCCTCTGCATCTGTCGATCCATTATCTGTCAGTGTCGCATGAAGCTGTGAAATCTTATACTGGCCTGTTCCGTCCGAAAACCGAACGGCAAAAACCCCTTCTGGAAGATCGATGAATTTATATCTGCCGCGTGACTCTTTTGGCCCGGCTTCTGTTGTGCCCGCCTTTGTATCTGTCCCATACCATGTGATTTCTGACGGGCCGTCTGCCCTTAAGCTGACTTGCTGCCCTGTTTCAATTATAATTGGCTGATCTGTACCTGGATAGCAAACCGGCTCATACTCGCTCTCATTATCAGAGCTGCCTATTCCTTTAAATTTAAGCAATTCTACTTTTACCCCAGAAATCCGATCCGTATCCTCTTCATTCTGCAGCCCATCCCGGTTATAATCAAGCCATGTGAGCCCTTCTAAGATACGGCGGACAGTCGGTGTTTCTGTTGTAGTAGTCGTGTCCCCGCAAGAGAGCGTATTTACAAAGTAATTTGTTTTGTCGTTTGTAGCATCTGATTTCTCAGGATACAGCGTAATCTCCAAATCTATAAAAATGCTCTGGCTATCCTGTAAAGTACCTATCACAGCCCATGCCACAGGGTGCCTTCCACTATCGTTTACAGCCGGAAGCGCAATGCTCCCATCTTCTGCAACAGCAGCTTGCGTCCACGTAGCTTGAATGGTGTCTTCTGATACTTCCTTTAACACTTTATCTTTATACTGCTCTTCCATCGTGTAATAGATCTGGACTGCTTCCCTATTGCATTTTGTCACATCTAGTTTCCATTTTGTAAATTCATAAGTACCGTTAAAATTGCTGCGGTTTATTTTGTCTGCCGGCATAGTATCCATTAAGACTGCTTTAGCTGCGTTAGTAGAGTTATTGTTAAAATAAACGACATAGTCTATTGTACCATCTTCCTCTACAATTTTCTGTTTGGTATACTTACCAAAAGAATTTGCACTTCCCCGGGTAACTGAAATACCTGCTTCGGCATAATTGCCATTGTCCAAGGTTGGTTCACGCATATCGCCTGCTGCGGTAATAAAAACAGTATTTTTTAATTCCGTTGTTGTCCCGGACGGAACATCTGCGTCTGGATTACCTTTTGTCCCAATATCTACTGAATAATAAATCGCTTCCATTGGCTGCCCGACAACAACATCCGTTATGGTCCATTTCAGTGTCTGGGTACCGTCCGGATTCTCCGTTACATCAGGCTCCCTCAATGTACCTCCTGTAATCTCTCCCATTGTGCCGCCAACTTCAGAGGTCTGGTTATAAGTACCGCCAAAATATCCAGAACCTGCTTTGTAGCGCATATATTTGGGCAAAGTGTCTACAACCGTAACCACTGTCTTTATATCGAACGAACCTTCTTTTTCAAATTTGGTTGACGGCTGCAGCTTAAAATCTGCCACCCTTTGGTTGGTATCCATATCAAATACCTGTTTGATTTGCCCATCCTTATTTTTTTGCAGCAAATTTTTTGTAACGCCTGATTTATAGCCAATAATAAGTAATGTATCACCCCAGTGCGACCAGTCAGAGTTGTGGGTTCCATAGATTCCGCTTCCATCCGGTTTATAGGTTTCTTTAGTATACCAGGTAGACCAACTATGTGAATGCGTATTATTGGGATCAAAGTTTGCACTCTTCAAATGGTCATCTGACATGCCATGGAACTGGCTAGAAGCATCTTTTGTCCAGTCAATTGGCAATTGATCCAGTGATATACCAGATTTTTGGCACATTTCCTTCGTCCACACACGTGAGGAAGAAGCCAGCATAAAGGTATCTCCTACCAGGCTGTCATGATTTTCAACTTTAGCTTTATGGTGGACCGTATAGGCCGGGCTTGTTCCTGAAATTAATGCACCTGGACCTTTAAAACAAGTCAGGATACCAACGCATATATGCCCTTTTGGTATATCCTTAAGATCCTTATAGAACTTTAGATCATATTCATAAGTCCCTTGCAGTTCATGGTCGCTCGTCCAGTCAGTCCCGTCTTTCTTCGTCGCATAATAGATAAAAACGTTATTTTCCAGTTCACTCTGCTGCGTTTTGCCATCTAAGGATGCGCTGCCGTTCAAATCTGTTTTATAAGTACCATCCGGCTTTATGGCGCTCCCATAAAACTTCATGAGGTTCGTTCCCCAGTACAGCTGGTTTACAGGCTCATTATTGCAATCATAAGTGAACCCGCCCATCATTTCTATTTCCGAACCAAGTACCGTATAATCGCGGCCGTCGCGGTCATTATCAACGCCAACACCCTTGTTAAAATCTTCTACCCTGTTATATTTGACCCTGTTCTGCAGGGAACCTGGCAACGTCAGTTCAAGCGTACGGGTTCTTTCATCATCATCATTCCGCATCTGCTCAAATCCGTTTTCGCCCTGTTTGACGGGCTGGCCACTCATTGTAACAGCCTGCAGGTTGGATACCTTTACAGTGGTAGCAAACGCGCCTTCCCCGTATTCGGTTACTATATCAAAATATGGATCCTGGCTTCCGCTGTGTATCTTATTATATGGCTGTACTATAAACATTTGTCCTGCCGAAAAACATCCGACATTAGCGCCATACATATCATCTCCGTAATCTCCGTTTTTGATCGGCATATGCTCCGGATTGATCTCATATCCACTGACTGTAAAATGGATCTTGCTCCCCTCTTGCTGTGCCTGCCAATTTCCGCTGTTCCAGCAAGCATTGATTAAGCTTCCATTCCCGCCTGCATAATTATACGGAACATAAGGGGCGCACCATAAATAATCTTTCAAAATACGGCCGTTCTGATCCGCCCCGCCGTGTCCATTGTTCTTGTTGGCGTCAAAGCCCCATAAAAGCGGCGTATAATTTGCTGTCACATCAACTCTTTGATTTCTGTCATACTCCGTTCCAGCCGCTGGCGTATTTATCTGAAATACAGATGAAACGTCTACATCAAATGTAATCGGTTCTCCATTTGGCAGCTCAATCCCTTTTAGGCCCTTTGAAGCATTATCATTATAGAGCTGGAGAACTATACCCATTTTCATCATTCTTCCAGTAACATTGCCCTTATCCTGATTAGCTGCTGTTCCATATCCAGTTGAAAAATCAAACGTATCTTTGTAAGAACCGTCCCCTTCAATAAAAATATTGTATTTTGGAGCCGCTGTTACAGTAACCTGATCCGGCATAACTGTTTTCTTTTCAAGCATCTGGGCTCCGTTTGCATCTTTATGGTCTTCATTCTGACATGGCCCATCCCATGTACCGCCTTCCATTGCCGCACTGAAAATTGGCTGGAATTGCTGTCCATTTCGCATAGCCTTTACATTTATCGTTACATTGTTTCCAAATTCGCCAGGAATAACAGAAAGCCCATCCGACGAAGGGATTAAATGCCTGTAACCTGTCAGCACCTGGCATTGCACTTCTTTGCCGTCAATCATGCGTGTTTCTTCTTTTATTTCTGGCTTATATCCTTCCGTCTGATCCATCCATGCCATTGCGGTTTCATCAAAAACAGCCTCGTTTTTAGGCACAGGAAGGACAAATTCCATTTTTACGCGTGCATCATCGTATGTTTTTGAACTATCCCAGGATTTCATCCTGACCAAAAAATTGTATGTTACTGTATCAAATGTCCGAACCCTCAAATTGCTTGAGTTGGAGTCGTTGCCCTGAGCATCATCACCGTCAAAAGGCTCAATACCATCTACAATATGGCTTACTTCAATGGAATCCACATATGCTTCATCCCCAGTAAGTATATTTCCATTTGGTGCCTCCTTAGAAGCTTTTTTCTTATTTTGAGGTTTTTGCGTGTCAGCCGGCGCTGCTGTGCTAAGCCGGTACGCTTCTTCCAGCTCTGCCATTTTCAGATAGCTTACAACATAATCCGCTGCAGCCTGATACGTGTTCTCCCTTACTTCATTTGCGCTGTTCCCTTCGATTGCGGTGATTTCACCAGTTTCTCCGTTATAAGATGCCACAACCGCCATCTGGTTAGCCGTTTCCTCATTTTGCTTCTGCATGAATACAAGATCCCCGGCTTTTGGCTCATAACC
>OFGF01000832.1_pt1 | contig 23041 bp, 20 predicted proteins | sample 1521711 | NCBI WGS metagenome assembly OFGF01 (sample SAMEA3504092, study PRJEB24116) | mouse gut metagenome | biome: mouse gut; feature: mouse-associated habitat; material: faeces | place: Denmark | collected 2011 | reverse complement strand
ACAATTCCTTTGAAAACATACCCATCACCTGCTCTATATTCTGGCAAATCTCATAGATCTGCTCATACATTCCCTTAAAATCCGGATACTTCTTAATCAATGCAATGATATCCTCCGGTTTATCGCTGCTTAAAAAGGTAAGCCATCCGCTAAGCCGTTCCTCTATACCCCTATTTTGATGGTTTTCTTTAAAGATGTCAAGCGGTACAAAGACATATTCCTGCAAAAGATTGATTTTAAGCCCTGTATCTGACATCTGCCGGAATTTATGTATATACTTGTTCGGAAACTCGTGAAACTCCGACGTACTCTTTTCAAACAAAACGATAGTGTAGACATTGGAAATCCTTCGATAAGAAAATGTCCTTTTTGTAATCTTATTGCGCACCTGTCTATACTCCCGCAGCAAAAGGTCCGCCAAGTAACAGGCCCTCATAGGATATTCGCTTCGCAAACGGAAGCTATTGACGCCTCTCGGCTTAAGAATATAGATTACAGAAAATAGACTACTACTTTGCCTTTCTATCATAGTTACATTCTACCATCTTTTGACAATAAACTCAATTTCAATCATTCGACTTTTTGACAAAAGAGGCTGTCAGAAAACGCAATTTCAAACAGCGTTTTCTGACAGCCTCACAATGTATCCCCAAGGGCACACCGTAATCCATGGCCCTTCTTAAAAATGAAACGTATCCTTAAGCCCAGCCCACAACTGATCTTTATCGCTTAAATTCAATTTCGTTCCATCCTCCAACTGATACCCTTTTGCCGAAGCATTCCCCTTATACTCACCCAAAAGCTTCGGCCACTTGATTCCGATTTCAGGGTCGTTCCACGCAAGCCCGCCCTCGTCTCCAGGATGGTAGAAGTCTGTACATTTATAGCAGAACTCTGCATAATCTGAAAGCACCAAATAACCATGGGCAAAATTCTTTGGGACAAAGAACTGTTTCTTGTTCTCCTCTGACAGATGTACGCCATACCATTTTCCGTAAGTTTTTGAACCTTCTCTCAAATCAACTACTGCGTCATACACCTCACCTCGGACAACACGAACCAGTTTATCCTGTGGAAACTCTTTTTGGAAATGAAGCCCTCGAAGCACTCCTTTTTTCGATGAAGACTGATTATCCTGCACAAAAACCTGGTCAATTCCAGCTTCTTTGAAATCATTATAATTATAGGTTTCCATGAAATAGCCCCTCTGATCGCCGAATACGGCTGGCTCTATCACTTTCAACCCTGCAATCCCATTACAGTGATCTGTCACTTTAATCTTACCCATCTTAACATAAACCTCCTGCTGTTCTCTTCTGTCAAAGCTGTCCTCATTCCCCCGCTCTTACAGTCCTTGCGCAATCTCCATCAAATACTGCCCATATTCTGTCTTCATTAGAGGTTCTGCCAACTTCTCTAACTGATCTGCGGTGATAAATCCCCGTTTATATGCAATCTCCTCAATGCAAGAAATATATAATCCCTGCCGTTTCTGGAATGCAGACACGAAATCCGCGGCTGCCAGAAGCATATCATGATTTCCAGTATCCAGCCATGCAAATCCCCTGCCAAGAGTCTCCACTTTTAAGCTGCCTCGTTCCAAATAAGCATTGTTAACACTGGTGATCTCTATTTCGCCACGGGCGGAGGGCTTTACATTCTTTGCAATCTCTACCACGTCATTGTCATAGAAATACAGTCCAGGTACTGCATAGTTAGATTTCGGATGTTCTGGCTTCTCTTCAATGGAAACCGCCGTGCCTTGCTGATCGAATTCTACCACGCCATACTCCCTAGGATCCCTGACGTAATAACCAAAAATTGTCGCCCCTGGCTGGCTCTCTGTGCGCTTCGCCACATTTTGAAGCACCCTGGAAAAGCTCTGTCCATAAAAAATGTTGTCTCCCAGCACCAACGCCACAGCGTCCGTTCCGATAAATTCTGCGCCTATGATAAACGCATCTGCCAGTCCTCTTGGTTCCTTTTGCACAGCATAGGAAAAACACATGCCAAGCTGCGTCCCATCCCCTAGCAATTCCTCAAACATGGGAAGATCCCTAGGCGTGGAAATAATCAGCACTTCCCGAATCCCCGCCAGCATCAGGGTAGACAACGGATAATATATCATGGGCTTGTCATACACTGGCATTATCTGTTTGGAAATGGCTTTGGTTAATGGGTACAATCTTGTTCCGGAACCTCCGGCTAAAATAATTCCTTTCATGGATCAACCTCCAATTCTTTTTTGATGCTACTCTCCACGGATATCCACAGCGTTCCCCTATCGCCAAACCCCTGCCCCTTGATATCCATAACGTTCTCTTTAAAGCTCTGCTCCCTATTCTTCTTTTCTGACATATACGCTTCTTTCCAATGTAGTGCCTAACAGTTCATAGCCTACTTGCTCCAGATAATCGCTCATCTCATAGAGCGTCAATGTCACGACATAGTCCACTTTTTTCTTTTTGAGAGCCTTGGATAAACGCTCTTCTTCCCCCTTGATGCCATAATTGACTGCGCGGATCATCGCTTTTTCAGCTATATATTTTTTTACATCCTCATACCCTGCTGTATTATTATGGGTTTGATAAGCTTTACGGCTGATCCCCCATATCAAAGAGGGATCATACAGCCTCGACTGCATCTGGCATCCTAGGTCAAAAATAACCACTGGACGTTCCTTGTCCTTGTCTTTTTCAATCATCTCACAAACCTGTATCACATCCTCTGCCAGATTGTAAGCATTTTCTGGAATCCGTATGGTTCCTTCTACGACAAAGCTATTTTTGCCCCCCCAGAAGAGACATGCCAAAAGCCCGAGAACCATGGCTCTCTCCCAAAGTTTTTCACGCTCCGACACTGCCTTGGTTCCTGCCCATGCAATCATCGGAAGGATAGGCACCGCCCATAGAAAGCGGTAATATGTGGCGATGCCTGTGATCCTTCCAACCAATTTAATCGACAGATCATTAAAAATAAACAAAATGCTCAGCAGAAAAACAAATGTCAAGCGTTTCTTCTCCGACTCTTTTGTGCTGCAGAAAGCATAAATCACGCAGATTAAGAAGGCCGGCAAAAACATAGTGAACCCTCCATATGTCTGGATCATCTGCTGTATATTCTCTACATTATACATATTCTTTCCTCTAACTCTGCGATTTCTTTTATTTGTGAATCATAATCTGAAACCCCCGGGTATACAGAAAATATAGAATCAAATACATCCCATTGGGCACTGCATACCAAATGCTGTGAAAGATAACTTTCGGCGATTTGATTACGAGTCCATGCGCTGTCACGGCGATCACCAGCATTGCCGGAATAATCGCAAGCGAAGACATTGATACTGGAATGCTAGAAAAGCAAACCACAAACAGCAATGCCCGATGCTCCCGTTTCTCCCAGTCCTGCCAGAAGCGCAATATCGCATAAAACATCGCAGGAATCACCACATTGGCACAAAACCCTTTTGCCTCGTAAGCACGGATCATCAGAAAATCCGATACGGAATAGTTGGTATAAAATCCGAGATGCATCACGAATGCCAATCCCGTAAAAAACAGCGCTTTCTTTTCCTTTTCTGGAAACAAATGCCTCCCTATCGCAAATAAAATTCCTGCATGCATCAAAACGCAAACTGTGCCTATGATATACTTCTGCACGATCATGCCGCCTGCAGACATCAATTTGCACAACAGCGCAGAATGCATGTAAAATGCCGACAAGGCATATCTCAAATCCAATTCTTTCGCCATGGCGCCGGAATTTCCTTGGTATACATACATGGTATCTGTATATACCGTCGTATTCACTGTCCCAACATAATCCACGGTGTCCCAACCCACATACGGCTGGGTTCCCTGGAACCAGCATACAAAAAACACCAGTAAAACCACCGCTACAAGCAAAATCCCTTTGATACGCCATAAACCTGCAAAGATGCTTTTTAGATAAAACGCAAGCGCTTTGCCTGCCGTCAGCAGCACGCAAAGATTCACGAGACAGGCAGTGCCTGCCCACAGCCATGCCAGTTCATGAAAAGGCCTTTGCAGCAAAATCAGCGGCAGCGCTTCGATCTGGAAAAAACCAAAGTATACAAAAAAACCTAGAATTCCTGTCTCATATGCCCGGAATTTCAAACGAAATAGTTTGCAAAATCCATTGCCAAAGACTGCGAATTCTAAAAACAACAACGCAATCATTAGCAGACATAATGCAAGCTGTACCATATTTTCTCTCCTAATTCCGTCTAAATTTGCTTTATTTGAGTTTCCGTATTCTGTAATTTTATCTTATCAAAAGGTCTTGCTGCCTTTGGCAACATAGATATCTTGCACAATAAGTGTTTGGAAAGCTAGCTTTCCGTAGCGCTTTTCTGTGCGAAGTGTTTCCATCACTTTGTAATGGAAACCTTTTGATACGATAAAATTACAGAATACGGAAACTCAAGCTGCTTTATTATAGCATTTTCTCACAGTAATTGCAAATTTATCCATTCCATTTAAAGTTTCTGATTAATCAATGAGAAATAATTGCATCAGGTGCTGGATCATAATCAAAATGGCGCCAAAATCACCGCTGATGCAAGTGCTTGGCGCCAAATTTTCCTATTTTACATACATTTTATAAATTCTATTGGTCTTATATCCTGGCACGATTTTCTTCCACGATTTTGCCCCAACCATCTTCAGATAGCGTTTGGTATATTTTAAAGACTTGGAGGTATCCATATATTTATACACTTTGAACGCCTCCTTTCCCTTGATGCCCATACGCAGTCCTTGGGCGACTTCCACTGGGTGATCGTCATAGCTGCGAATGATAAAGGCATCGATCATAGGGTTACATGCTGCAATATAATAGCTGTATGCCAGGGCTGCAGCCTGATTTGCATATCCCATCGTGGAACTATATCCTTGCTCTGATAAAATAATTCTCACAGAGGAACCATATTTTTTCTTGATATAATTAGTCAACACGTTCAGATTTTTCATTGTCACATAGGGCGTATCTGCTTTGTTGGAAATCCCAAATCCTTCCCAAAAGTTTGTGTAGGTCAGAGGGTACGAATAGGCATGGTAGGCAAGATTCCATTTAATTCCTCTCTGAATCTTCTCAAGCTGCTTCACAAAAGAAGTAATGGAATGCTTTGCGCTATACCCCCCTGGTACTGCGGTATTCCAAAGATTATCCATGCAGATGAAAATACGGGCATTGGAATACTGGCTTCGAATTGCATAGTAAAGGTTACGGAACGCATATGCATACGTTTTAAAATAAGATCCTTGTGACAAAGTCCCCGCATAATTCCAGCCCCCAGGATTATTGATCTCATTCCCGAGAATCCAATTAGAAACATAACAGTTCTTCTTTGCAAACACGCTGCCCAGATAGCAGAAGATCGCTTCCATCTTTTCCCGAGCTCCATTTTGATAAATATTCCAAGTATAATAAGGCGCAGCTCCCTGTTTCCTTGCCTTCGTCGCAATTAGATCTGTATTGCCGTCTACCCAGTCTAACATAACCTGCATCGTGACATTGATGCCTTTCTTATTACGTTCTGAAACAATTTCCTGATATCTTGTCATGCGGTTAAAATAATAGGTTTTTCCATTATACTGGTAAGGCACAGCGCCATTTTTACACACCATGGAAGCCGTGAGGTTCAAAAAATTATTTTTAGCCCCGCAAGAATCAATCTCCTCCATGCTTTGAAAAAACTGCATTCCCTTTTTCGTTTTGCCAAGCTTATACTTCGACTTATTGCTTGCTGCTTTTTCAGGATTTTTGACATAAGAGCTACTGCTGATCAACTTAAGCTTTCCGTTTTTTTTGACTGCGATACCGTACATGGATACCGCATAGCCCTGATTCTGTGCTGTTTTTAATTGAAATACAACTTTTTTCTTTTTATAACTTTCTGCCGCGATTCGGTAAGGCGTCCCATTGACAGGGTTTACATAAGCCAGATAATAACGGTCGTCGTCACTGAGAATGCGGCTCTTTATGGTAGCCGCAACCTTGACTTTGCCAGTCCCGGAAGCTTTGCAGGCAGTAATCTTCGCAGCGCTCTTTGTAGGCTTTTTGCTACATCTTACCCATTTCGCATAAAACGTCTTGTCGCCCACGGTTCCAGCATTTATCTGCTTGACGCGATTCTTTAGGCTTTGATCTTTATACCAGCCGTCAAAATCGTAGCCGTTTCGCTTTGGCGCTGGCAAGGAAATCGTTTTACTGGCAATCGTATAGCTTTTTTTTGCGGAATTAGGCAAAGCGCCGCCTTTCAGCTTATAGTTGATTTGATATTTCGTGGTCGTCCATTTTGCATAAAGTGTTACCACGCCGTCTGCCTTCGTAGTAAGTTCCTTGACCTCCTCGCCTGCTTTGTAAGTCTTGCCTGTTCCGTTGGCTTTGGTATTCCATCCGGCAAACGTATAACCTCTTTTCTTAAAGTGATTCGCCGCTAATTTGCTTCCTGTTCCATATACATGTTTTGTATATCCAACCGTTCCACTGTCTGCGCCGTTTCCATTATATTGCACCTGATAGGCGTTTCCTTGCCACATAGCAAACAGCACAACGGTACTGCCATGTTCCTGGCTCAAAGAACACACTTCTTCCTTGTCTGCATAACTTTTCCCTTTTCCATCTTTTTGGGTATTCCATCCTGTAAAGACGTATCCTGACCTCTTGTACTTGTTCTTATTCAAGTTCTTACTTTTTCCACAAACAAAGGATTGCTCTTGCATGGTCCCATTGCCTCCGTTAGCGTCAAAGCGTACCTTATAATTAGCACGTTTCCAAACTGCCTTGAGCGTTACCACCGCCCCATCCTGATCTGTGAGGTTTTTTACAGGCTCTCCATCGGGATAAAATTCCAAATTTTTCAACCTCCACCCCCAAAATGCATATCCTTGCTTTTTCCCGATCTTCGTAGGCAGCAATTCCTCTTTGTCGTAAGTAAAAATCTGCTCTGGGATCTCCTGCCCCTCCCCGCCGTTTAAGTCAAACTTCACGCGGTAGGTGATCGGCGTCCAGGAGGCAAGCAAGGCAATGTTCTCTGTGATTGGCTGATCAAATTTGTAATATGCCCCGTTCTCGTCTAGCCAGCCCTGAAAGAAATAACCTTTTCTCTGCGGCATCACCACAGCCCCTGCGTTTGGAAAGCTTCCTTCGGGCACCTGGATGGTAATGCTGGACGCCCCATCCTCTGTAGTTCCACCAGCAAAGTTAAAATAAATGGCGTATTCCTGCTTGCCCTGACTGGGATCTTCTCCCGAGGCTCCTGGTTCCTCTGGCTCTGGAATTCCTGGTTCCTCAGATTCTGGAATTCCTGGAAAGCATTCTTCTTCTGTTCCCCCATCGCCTACCCCTTCTGGAAAGTCGTCATCATCTTCCAGACCTGGTTTAGATTCTGACACTGCTTCCAGCCCGGCCTTTGCCTGATGTAAAAGTCCGTTGGCATACAGGCTGACCCCATCCATGGAAAACATCATAACTGCCAACAATATCAGTAACATTCTCTTTCTCATATTTCATCCTTTTCTTCTGTTAAAATTTCTAGCAACATATCCTCATTTTTTATTATAACGTTACAATGTGATGGAAACAAGAATGCTACTTTCTTATTTTTGTAAAATAAATATTAAGTTTTTCTGAATACAATGGTTTGAGTTTCCCGATTTTGCAATTCATAGTGCCAAAAGGTCTTGCTGCCTTTGGCAGCATAGACATCTTGCACAAAAAGCGCTCTGAAAAGTTAGATTTTCAGAGCATTTTTATGTGCAAAGTGTTTTCATCACTTTGTGATGGAAATCTTTTGGCACTATGAATTGCAAAATAGGGAAACTCGAAATGCAATGGGTATTTACAACGAACTTTGCTATTTGATAACATAAAAAGACTCTGCATCAAAGAACAAGCCAGGCATCTTGCACCTGGCATATTCTCCATGCGGCATAACAATCTTTATAGATTTAAAGAAAAGCTAACTCACTTCAATTTTTACATGCAGTACCCATATAGGGAATATATGGAATATAACAACAGCATACACATAATTCCTATCACTTTCCCTGTAAAATGCCTGATTTTATTTTCAAGCCCCCTCTGGCTGACTGCGGCAAATAACACCGGAAGCGCAGGAATAAAATACCTCCCCTGAATCCCCTGTGCAATCAGCGCTCCCACGGGATTCAAGCTGCCATCGCCAATATAGATTCCCAGGACCACTAGCAGGCAGGCAAGCAAGAACACGACAAAGCACAGCCACTGATCCCGCTTACGAATCCTCTCACAGGCATCGTTGCGGTCCAACGCCCCCACATAGACTGCGTACATTGGCACAAGATAAATCAGGGGTCCCAATTGATAATTTAAATTCCCCAGGGTATTGAGCCACAACATCCAGTCGTTAAACTTATTCAAAAATGTGGTAATTAACATCTGGAGGATAAATTTAGGATGTTCCAGCAGATATTGCGTCTGCGACATTCCTTCCGCTCCCGCAGACGCCTGTCCGCCAGAGACAATAGAAGCTGCTGCAAGCAATGCGGCTCCTCCAAAAATCACCAGCAAAACGAGCCCGATCCCAAAGCTTTTCCAATATGCCTTTCTATTGACAAATTTTTTTACAGGAATCAAAAACACCAAAAGCCCCAGGCAAACATACACATATTTACAAAGGAATACCATGGACAAAACCAGAGAAAGCTTACACGCATCTTTCCAATCCAGGCTCTCCTTTTCCCCATATGCATAAAAAAAGCACATCGCAATAAATAAAAAGCAAAAACCATTGAGCATGGCGTCTGGAGAATCGGAAGCCGCCTGGTACAAGGTAATCGGAAATAAGCCAATCACGGCCATTGCATGTTTCAAAATCGGCGTGATGCGAATCGCAAAATAAGCCAGCGCCAAGAACACCAGCAGATTACAGATCCTGGAAAATACCACGCCTCCATATACGCTGAAGCCAAAAACTCTGCCTAAAAACAGTCCCAGTGCCTGAGGATAATAAAACAGGGAAGACGGCACATTGATTAATTGCAGCTTGGCCGTTTTCAAAGACGGCTTGACTGATTTCAGATATTGGATATACGTTCCGCCCTCGCCAGTACCTGGCTTGATTATGCGGTAACCGAATTCGTTAAAGTTCTCCGGCACCAAGACCACGCCGTCTTCATGAGATAAACTTGTCACCGGACTGGCAAGATTTCCAAACGATACGTCCGTCGCCCACAGATAATGCATCCAACCGTCGCATTCCTGGAACGGAGGGTTGATGCACGCCATGACAATCCCAAAGCACAACGCTAGAATCAAAAATAAATTTGCCTCCTTATGCCGGGAAAGCTTTCTTTGCATTTCCTTTATGACCGTTTTACATCCCGCCAGTTCCATTTGAACCTCCCACTATCTATTCTGGTACATATCCTCATAGTATTTCTGATAATCTCCGCTGGTAACATGCTTCATCCAATCTTCATGTTCAAAATACCATGCAATCGTTTTGCGGATGCCTTCCCGGAACATCGTCTCCGGCTGCCATCCGATTTCTTCCTTGATCTTGTCCGGCGCAATTGCATATCTTCTGTCATGCCCCTTGCGGTCTTCCACATAGGTGATCAGCTCCTTGCTCACCAGCTTCCTTCTTGGATCGTCTGACGCTAGCATCTCTTGCAAAACCTCAATAATGGTCTCAACAATTTCAATGTTCTGCTTCTCATTATGCCCGCCGATGTTATAAGTTTCTCCCAGCTTTCCATGTTCCTGAACCATGTCAATGCCCTTTGCATGATCGTCCACATACAGCCAGTCACGGACATTTTTTCCATCCCCATAAATAGGCAGCTTCTTTCCCTGAAGCGCATTATTAATCATCAGCGGAATCAGTTTCTCCGGAAATTGATACGGCCCGTAATTGTTGGAACAATTGGTAATGTTCGCTGGAAAACGGTAGGTATCGATATATGATTTTACCAAAAAATCAGAGCTTGCCTTGCTTGCGGAATAAGGACTGTGGGGATCATACGGCGTAGTCTCATAAAAATAAGCTCCGTCTTCTTCCAGGGAACCATATACCTCGTCCGTGGAAACATGCAGAAACTTCTTTCCTTCCCGAAAGCTTCCGTCCTCTAGTTCCCATGCCTCTTTTGCACAGTTGAGCATCACTGCCGTTCCCAGCACATTCGTCTGCACGAACACTTCTGGATTTTTAATGCTTCGATCTACATGGCTCTCCGCTGCAAAATGAACCACGCGGTCAATATCATTCTCTGCAAAAATGCGGCTGATCGCTTCTTTATCACAGATATCCGCCTTGACAAACGTATAATTGTCCCTGGATTCCACATCCTTCAAATTCTCCAGGTTCCCCGCATATGTCAATTTGTCCACATTGATGATTCTGATTTCTTTATCATATTTACGAAACATATAAAGAATATAATTTGTGCCGATAAATCCTGCTCCTCCGGTTACTAAATAAGTTCTCATAGTCTCTATTCCTCCTTCATTTTAATATACGTCTCTAAAATATCAGATACAAAGAGACGTTGAGCATGTATTTTATTTCTTTATCTTATTATGGTATACAACGCTCTTCTCATTCTTATATACTACTTCAAATTTCTCAAAATAATCCTTATTTTGCTGAAAAACTAAACTATCTATCAAAACCGCAAAGTGCTTTTCCTTGCGCTTTTTCAGTTTACCCTTTACTTCCCTAAAATCATAGTCCCAGCCATAATACTCCGAACAATCATTTCCTGTAAGCGCCTCATACCAATAACATTTTTCGTACCTGTCATGCGAAGATATTAAGGGCACGTTTTCCTCCCTGCCCAGTTCGTCCACCACATAACGGCACATATCCATATATTCGTCTGGAAATGTACTGCCTGTGATCATCAGATAGCTTTTATTGTAATCATAAAGGTGAAAAAATTGATCCGACCGATAAGCTTCCTGAAAATTCGACTTGTTCAAAACCACAAGTTCCTCCAGCTTTCCATAATGCATCACAAACAGGAACAGGAATGTCAGACCATAGCTCGCCAAAATCTCCCAATGTTTATCAAGCATCTCTGCAATCCCTTGTATTGCCAGCACGAAGGCAAAAAACCATAACGGATAATAAAATTTGTAAAAATAATATCCAGATGCTATTTTTACTCCTGTGAGCACAAACAATACCAACACAAAGATGGATGTCGTTCCAAAAAAGATCATGTTGATATCCGCTTTTTTCCTATGGATGGCACGAATTACCATATATGCCACGACCGGCATCAGCAGTAAGAAATTGACATACAACTCCCTGTAAATCCCGCCCTCGATGGCGATCACCTCCGAGGCCGTCTTTCCCTCCTTGCTCAAGAACTCAAAGTAACAGTAATAAATCGCCAGCAGTGTGGGGAGCAGAAAAACCTTCAGCGCCAAAAGCACATTTCCCTTCGTCACCAGCTTTCCCTCGTCTTTCACAATGGAGACAAGTCCAAGAAATGCCGCAATAAACGCCATTGGCGCAATCAGCATATAGCACATGACCGTTCCGTTGCAGCAAAGCATCAGTAAAAACAAAAGATACGAACGATTAATCTGTTGTCTGCGGTACATGCGAAGCAAAAGGGCGGCAAATCCCATCAGCATCACGCCGATAGCCCAATAATAAAAGGTAAAAAGATAACTCAGCAGCGGATAACCTGCAGCATAAAAGATACACATGATGACGCCGACCGCCTTCATACGCCAATTTTTAAAATATTCCCTGCAAAACTCAAAAAAGAATACAACTTCGACTGCCAAAAAAACAGCGTCCACAACGATAAAGATCTTATAGAAATCATAGATCGGAACCGCCGGCATCAGGACTTCTAGTATCATGCCCAATTGAAACGGCGCAAAATACATCACTGGAAGCTTTTGCGACTGCACAAGAGACACGGCGTTCTTAAGATGCACCGCTGCATCACTGTTGATAAAGATAAGGTCAAAGCCGGGACCTGCCTTTGCATACACCATGACAGCAACTGTAAAAAATACCGCCAAAGAAAACAGGATGTCCAAAAGATGCCATTCATATTTCTGGACGCATTTCTCTCGATAAATTTTAAAACCTAAAAGCGCCGCCGTAATCAGGTACACCAGCCCGATACTGTAAATATTGATGGGAATATGTACGATATTGATAATTCCTGCCACCAATCCTCCCCAGCACAGTTGCGCCAGCAATGAAAGGATAAGCCACATCACGCCATTTAATTTTCCGTCGCTTTTTTTCAGCAAGAGCACTGCTGAAAAACATAATAAAAACCCTGTCACATATAATATTGAAGCTATGATGGAACCACTCATTTTCTAATCCTCCTGTATATCCTGTTGCTTGCTGCGAACAAGAACTCTTCTTTTGTCCATATGCGCAATCGGTACTTCTACCAACTTATTCAGTAAGAATCCACAAAAAATGGCAATTGGCAATGCCAGGAAAAAGTTTGCCAAGGGGTTCATTCTCCCTCCAAACTGCATACAGAGCACCTGTTGAATCGGCCACCCGCACAAATAAATTCCATAAGACACCTCCCCATATTTGGAAAAATTACTGAATTTACGGCTTGTGCCATATCCAATATACAAAAGAAGGTAAGGTAAGAACACAAAAATTACGGCTTCCAGCCATCCCCTCCAGGTAAAGAACAGCAGCGCCAAAAAACATAGCAACGCTGCTTGCCAGCGCAGCTTTATATGTTCCCTGTACACATAATAAAGCATCCCCGCATAAAAAAGCCCTGCCGGGCGCAAAGCAGAAGCAAGCAGGCTGCCAGAACCGAGCATCAGTTTCATGCCGATATATCCCGCCGAAAACGCTAAAGCAGTCCATTTCATCCATTTCTTGTTCATGAGCCCCATTTTCCACACTAGGAAGCACATGACATAGCACAGAAATTCAATCGGAAGCGTCCATAATGGCCCATTGACCGTCTGCCCATAGATATTCCCCTCGAATACGCCTGGCAAGTCATGGATCAATATCATCACTGAATTGAGCAAATACTTCCACGTTCCTATCTGTGAGAAATATTCTCCAGGTGAAAACGTTGTCAAACATGGACCAGCCACAAGTGCAAGAACAAGAGTTACCACGATCAAACATGGAAAAAGCCTTAAGATCCTGGCCTTAAAATATGCGCCTGCAGTCTGTAGCCGCTCGGCGCTTTTAGCTATGAGAAATCCTCCATATAAAAAGAAAATACAGACCGCCAGGTTTCCAAAATGGATCTGACCGCCAGTGATCCTTCCCAAGAGATCCATATGCTCCTCGCCCATACTGATCGGATAGGCATGGCATAAAATAACAAGCAGCGCCGCAAAAAAACGGATCATGTCCAGATTGTTATTACGGCCTGCCGATACTTCTTTGAGCGTCATCCTCTTCTCTCCTATATTTATAATTCGTTGCTTCTCTCACTTGTAGCATACACCCTATTCAAAAGCTTTGCGATTGGCCTTGGCCAAAATCTGCAGAAAATCTCAAGATCCTCTTTCTGCCGGATGTTCTCGCTTAAATTAAGAGTGGTCGTAGACCCTGGATGAATCCGGTGAGCCATAAGCTGCCTGGGCACGCAGATAAACCAGCCCTTTTTCTCTGCCTGCTCTACCATGGCCTTATAATCACAACTATTTTGAAAACTGGTGTCAAAAGGACGGTCTCCCACCCGCTCTTTCACATAAGTAACTGCCGGGCAGCAAATCGGATCCCCCAGTGACAGCATCAAACGCCGTACAAAACGGTTGCCATAAAATATTTTCTTGGTCATCGGCAGATTCATCATGCGCTTAATTTTCAAAAGCTTGTTATCTGTCACCTTCTTATCTATCCTGTATTCGTAATAATCGGAATACACGACAATCACATCTTTGCCCATATTGGCATGACGGATGATTTCTTCTGCATATTCCGGCTCATAGAAATCATCCTGATGAGCCAAAGTCACCAGCTTCGTCTTCGCCTGCTGATACCCAAAGTTCCAATCCCCTGCGATTCCCCGCTCTCCATCGTTGACATATAGGGGAATCTCATACTTCTTGCAGATATCGTTTAAAAATTCATTGGGCGTCGCAGTGGACATTATAATATTGACTGGCACAGTCTGATTTTTTAATGATACTATGGTTTCTTCAATATAAGGGCTTTCCTTATAAGCGCAAATTACAAAAGTATGGTCTTTGCCGCTATATTTTCCCTTATTCTGATTCTTTTGCTTTTTGATATTTCTATTATTCATGTTCCTCCTCTCCTTTTTCCAGCAACGCAATTTTCTGTGTCAGACTACGAATATTATCCGACATCTTGGACACAGCAGCCGTCAGCGTATATATAATTACCAGGGAAAAACAGAATCCGCAGAAAAATATCATATTAATCGGCGTCGTAATCCCAAGAAAATCCGCAATAATAATCAAAAGCTTGGGAAAGCATGTCAATATAATCAATGCGATAATTAAGACAAACCAGGACAGCGAATACTTTAAATCCAGTTTCTTCCTCTTAATCTGAGTAACCATCCCCACCAATAAACAGCCAAGCATCACTAATAATATAACCTGCAATTTTAAACTCATATCTGCTCCTTATTCATACCTGCGCAAACGCTCCACCAAAATAGCCAGCGTCACCTTCACCATATAATATACCGATTTTGCGCTGTGGATCGAAGAGCTCCCGCCCTGTCGTTCCCGCATGATTACCGGAATCTCTTTGACCTGCTTCTTTTTTCGCAACACTGCCACTACGCTCTCCGGTTCTGGATAATCTTTGGGATAATCCCTGGCAAAAATCTCAATTACGCTGCGGTTGATCATGCGCAGTCCTGAAGTCGGATCCGTAATAGTGGTCCCTGTCAATAATTTAATCAACCAAGTAAAATAAACAATTCCAATCCTGCGAATCAAGGAGGACTGAAACCCCTGCTTCTCAATGAAACGGGAACCAATAAGCATGTCCGCCCCCTCTCTTTGCATGGTCTTTGACATTTGTGTCAGAAATGAAGCGTCATGTTGCCCATCCCCGTCTATCTGGACCGCCACGTCATAATCGTTCTCATAGGCATACCGGTATCCGGTCTGAACTGCCCCCCCAATTCCAAGATTAATGGGAAGATTAATTAGATTAAATTCATTCTTTTCACAGATCTCTTTGGTTCGATCCGTAGAACAGTCATTTACAATCAAATAGTCAAATTCTTTCGCATATTTCTGAATATCTCTTACTGTCTGCTCAATACATGCGCTTTCATTATAAGCAGGTATTATTATTAATTTCTTCATCTTTGCCACTTGCCTTTTTTCTTTTCTGTTTATTTGCAGCTATCTCACACATAACAATCATAAACAATATGTAAATTCCCATCACCAAGATCTGCACAATGCTGACCCCGTTCTTGCCAAAGCGCTCAATCAGCGGACTCGCCAGGACCAGGCAAAGCACAAAATCCACTGCCATCCCTGCTACCAGCCAGCCAATCCTGCGCAGGGCGATCAGTATCGCTGAAACGATCCAAATCACCGCCGTAAAAATCGTACACCATACGATAGGCAGAAACAACTCGTAATATTGCAAAATATCCGCTCCGTACAGGATTCGAAGCCCCAGCTTTCCAAATACAAACACGCCCAGATTAACTATCACGCACATGCCTGCAAGTACCAGGTACAATTTATGGAGCGCACGCCGAAACTGCCTCCTGTCCTCCTGATAATAAAGCTCGGTAAATTTTGGCAAAAACGGATTAAACACCACAGAGGCAAACACTTGTACCACCACAGCCAGGTTTGCCATGGCGGAATAGATTCCAAGCTCTGCCTGTCCATACTGTTCCTCTAAAATTTTTTTTGGAATCAAATTCTCCAAGCTCAGCAAAAATGTAAACGCCACAATCGGCAGACATGTTTTCAGCAGTTGAAATACTCTTGCCTGAAACAGGACTGGCGTAATTCGTTCCAAGCTCCCAGTTTTTTTCGTGTCATAAAATAGGGCTGCCGCCAGATTCCCCAGAGCCATCAGGCACAGTGTCAGCAAAAGGTTCCCCGTAAAAAACAGTCCGCCGGAAAACACAATTAAAGAAATCAGTCCCCGCAAGAAATAAGATTTACCAATGTAATCGTATCTCTGATATTTCTGATCAATGCCATGCATGACGTCCACCCAGCCTTCTGCCACACGCACTAGCATAAATGCGTCAATACACAGCATCTGCTCCCAGGAATTGTTATAAATTGCGGCAATGGCACAACAGGTAAAAGCTGCGATACAGGTCATCATCCTGCTTCCAACATATTCATTGGAGCTGTACTCTCCCTTAAGGTCAGACACCTGATAATTGCGCATGCTAAACAAGGAAATTGCAGAAAAACTACTGCTTGTCGTCATTGCCAGGGACAATACCCCGCCCGCCTCATAGGAAGCTCCCCGGATCACAATGGCTGTCAGCAGCCACTGGCACACGCTGTAAAAAACGCTTCCGCAGGTATTCCATATCACATTTTTCTTGATGTTCTCTTGCTGTCCCATAACTCTAAAACCTCGTAACCGCAAATGCAAATATTTTCAACATATGGAAGCGGATCGTCTGCGCAAAGATCCAGATCGCCATTCGGTGCGCGATGGGCAATTCTTTTTCCCCATTGAGGCCCAAATATGGATTTTGGGCATATTGCGGAAAATATGTCCGAATCTCCTTTTCTGCAAAAGCAGACAGTTTCCATATATCTTCCCGCTTTGCTTTTTTGCAGAAGAAAAACAAAAAACCAGCAAAAAAATGTAGCACCTCAAATTCAAAACGGTCTCTAGCTTCTTGAGATTTTGGCATCGTATCCCGGATTGCATGATCCATTTTTTCAAAAGGGAAACGCTTGCATGTCACCTTGGAGGATGACATGGTGCTGGACTCATGCTGCACATAATTGTATCCGATATAAGAGATGGCTTTGACATTTTCTCCTTTAAATTTTGTTTCCAAAGAAAACGGAACATCCTCATAAATCTTACCGCCTTCTGGGAACTGAAAATGATTTCTCAAAAGAAAATCCTTAAGGAACAGCTTCGCCCAGACCACGAACATGCCAGGGCGTCCATAATCTGCCACTGTTGCAAAGGACGACACCGAAGTGGTCTGCAACACCGTGCCGTCAGGCTTCACGCTGCGGTAGCCGCAAGTCACCACTTCAGACTGATGGTCCTTGGCAGTCTGATAAAGCTGTTGCAAATAATCCCTTTCCACATAATCATCACTGTCCATAAAGGCAATATATCTTCCCTCGGCCTGAAGTACGCCAAAATTCCTAGCGGCAGCTTGTCCTGCGTTTTCTCTGGAATACAGGCGGATCTTCAATTGATGAGCATTTTGATATTCTTCAATCAGATCTTTGGTACGGTCCGTACTCCCATCATTGATGATTATGACCTCTATCTCTTTCATGCTCTGGGCTTTCAAAGAATCCAGGCACTTCACGATATATTTCTCTGAATTATAGACTGGGATAATCACGGATATTTCAATATTTTCCATTTGATTCCTCTCATCTGGCAAAAAAGATTTCTATAATGACTGCATATACTCTTCTAAGGCCGCTTCCCATGGCTTCATCCGGTAATCTCCAGTAAGGCGGAGCATATAGTTATCCAATACAGAATATGCCGGACGCCTTGCCGACTGCGGATTGATCTTCATATATTCTTCTGTAGTCACATGGTTAACTGTCACTTTTTTACCTGCCTTTTGAAAAATAGCTTCGGCAAAATCTGCCCAGCTGCAAATTCCCTCGCAGGTAGCATGGTACACGCCGTAGCTCTCCGTAGGCTCCAGATAATGAATCAGCCTTGCCAACTCTGTTGCAGAAGTGGGAGATCCAAGCTGGTCCTTTACCACGTTTAAAGTGTCATGGGTCTCTGAAAGCTTCAACATGGTTTTTACAAAATTATGCCCGTCCCCATACAGCCATGCCGTCCGCAGGATAAAATGTTTCCATGAGAATTCTTTCACAAATTCTTCCCCTGCATACTTTGTCCGGCCATAGGCGCTCACTGGTCCAGGCTGCGCAAATTCTGTGATAGGTTCGCTGGCATCTCCCGAAAAAACATAATCGGTGGATACCTGAATCAGCTTTGCATTGATCTCTGTCGCCGCAATACTTAAGTTCCTTGCTCCAATTGCATTGATCTTATAGGCAAGATCCTCTTGTATCTCGCATTTATCCACATTGGTATGAGCTGCGCAATTGATTATCACATCTGGGCGCTCTTTGCGCGCCAGCGACAGCACCTCCTCTGTCCTTGTAATATCAAGAGCCGTGATTCCCTGGCTTTCTGCCACATCTGTGCGGATAAAAACAGCATCCTCTCCCTGGTACTCCAAATCCAATGCCCTGCCAAGCTGCCCATTTGCCCCCGTAATCAGAATTTTCTTCATTTTTGAAAAATGCTCCTTCCTAAAAAACACCGGGGCGCTGCCAAAAGCCGCCCCAAATATTTCTCTTTATTCTCCTAAACCGCTTTCCACGGCAGATACCACTGCCTTAAGCGCCTCCTGTTCATCATCTCCTTCACACACGAATTCAATCGAATCTCCAGATTTGATACAGGCTCCCAACACGCTGAGCACGCTTTTTGCATTTGCTGTCCCGCCTTTAAAATTAAACGTAACAAGCGCCTGGTATTTTACTGCTTCTTTGCATAAAATCCCTGCCGGACGCAGGTGCAGCCCGGTAGGATTCTTTATCGTTACTTTCTGACTAACCATTCCCAATTCCTCCAATACACCTTCAGCACTACAACATATTTTTTCTGATCAGGTTTGCCAGCTCCTCCGCATCCCTGGTAATTTCTTCCTGATTCTTTCCCTCGATCATTACCCGAACCAAAGGCTCTGTACCAGACGGACGAATCAAGACCCTGCCTTCCCCTGCAAATTTACGCTCCAGCTCCTGAATTGCCTGGGCAATTTCCGGATATTCCATAAAATGTTCCTTCTTATGATTGGGAACCTTGGCATTCACAAGCGCCTGGGGCAACACCTCCATAATTAGCGCAAGCTCTGAAAGAGGCTTTCCTGTATCAACCATCACTTTCAACAAGTGAAGCGCACTGAGCAAACCGTCCCCTGTGGTATTCTCATCCAGAAAAATAATATGACCAGACTGTTCTCCACCTATATTATAACCATTTTCTCGCATATTTTCCAACACATAGCGGTCTCCCACTTTCGTCTGCTCAATATGAATCCCGCAGTTCTCCCCCATCAGCGTGAAGCCCAAGTTACTCATAATAGTTCCCACGATGGTGTCTTTCTTTAATTTCCCATGCTGTTTCATGTCGTTTCCAATAATCGCCATCGCCTGGTCTCCGTCGACAATATTTCCCTTTTCATCCACGGCAAGCATACGGTCTGCATCCCCGTCAAAGGCAATGCCTATATCCGCTTTTTCATAAACCACCCGCGCCCTGAGTTCATCCAGATGCGTAGAACCGCAATTGGCATTGATATTGGTTCCATCTGGACTTGTATGAATCGCTACCAGGTTTGCACCCAACCCCTTGAGCGTCTCTACCGCCGTATAATGAGAAGCGCCTTCCGCGCAATCCACCACGATTTTCAATCCAGATAGATCCACCGAGACTGTCTGTTTCATAAAGAACACATATTCTTCCCTAGCGTCAAAGCGGTAACTGATATTTCCTATTCCTGAACCGATCGGCATGGGTACGTCTTTCATTCCACTGCGGATCAGCGATTCAATCTCATCCTCCAGTTCGTCAGAAAGCTTATAGCCCTCGCCATTGAAAAACTTAATTCCATTAAATTCCATCGGATTGTGGGAAGCAGAAATCACCACTCCCGCATCCACTTTATGCTTTTTTGTCAAATAAGCAATCGCCGGCGTGGGCATCACGCCCATATATACCGCATTCGCCCCTACGGAACAAATACCCGCCATTAAGGCGTTTGCTAACATTCCGCAGGAAATCCTGGTATCACAGCCTACGATAATGGTCGGCTGATGCGCCTTTTCTCTAGTCAGTACATATGCTCCCGCCTGACCAAGTTTCATTGCTAATTCTATTGTAAGCTCTGTTCCAGCTACTCCTCTTACACCGTCTGTTCCAAACATTCTTGCCATAATCTCTTACCTCTGAATTCTATTTTAATTTCACAACAATTCCGCACTACGCAACCGTTGTTCCTCATTCGTCTCTTTGGGAACGATCCGCTTCTTGAGAATCATCCTCGTCTTCCTCTGTGTTTGTGTCATTGTTGAGCGATCCACTGCCAGTGCTCTGATCTTCATCAGCATTGGCAGCGTCTTCCTCGACAGCGGCATCTTGATCCGTAATTGTAATCTGCACGTTCACCTGGCTCACTAATTCATATTTTTCCCCTGGAAGAGTGATCGTAAGCTGCCTGGTATAAGTACCCGGCTCAAGATCTGTGATATCCAAAATCGCCTCTATATTATTCTCTTCCAATACATCCAGGTCTTCTTCCAGCGCACGGACATTTACGGCAACAGTATCCGCGCTGAATGTCACTTCAAAGTTGCTGGGCAGTCCGGTAATCTTAATGTCCTTTGTCTGATAATTAAATATCTTTGTCGCCTTACGTTCAATAATTGCCTTGACTGCAATCTTATTGGTATTCTCATCAACTAGGGCAATCCCCAACTCTTGCAAATACGGCATAATCTCTATGGAAGTCTCCACATCTTTGTTGGCGCCCTCGATATTAATGACATCTGCCGGAATATTGATGGCGCTGATGCTGTTTAGCACGGACGCTTCCCCTTTCACCAGCACAGTCTCCGGCGCATATTCCAAGCCGCGGTATTCATAACCGGAAGCAGGCGTTCCGCTGACCTGGAACCGGACTGGTATATTCTTGGTGCCAAGAATCTCAGTGCGGATTGTCACCATCTGCTGATTAAGCTCCAATAAGTCAGAAGAAATCACAAGTCCATTCTCGTCATATAAGACAGGAGCCACGTTATCCGATACATCGCTGGATATGCCATCGACATTGATCGCAGCCGATACCCGGCTGATTCTGGAAACAACGGAAGCAGGACCAGAAATTTTCACGAGATTCGGCATAACCTCGACGTTTCCTATGGCGCATCCCTCCGCAGGCTCCCCTAGGGTTTCTGGAGAAATGACAAATTTCTGTTCCGACCTGTCTTCTAAGGTGATCTGCAGATTCACCGTCCGCCGGATAATGTCAATCCGCCGTTCGTTTTTTTTCGCCGTAATCTCAATGGGAACCAGTTTCGCCGCTCCGTCCTGGCTTAAATCCACCTGGCTTAAATCTGCTGTCACGCTGAAATCGCTGGCAGACATATCCTCCACCCTGCTTCTTGGACCAGTAATATAAAATATGGCAATATCCGTATCTCCTACCACATTAGGAACCTTCCCCATCTCCGTTATCACATCTTTATTTAAAATCTCCACGGGAATGGAAAAAGACTTGGTCCCCTCTGGATCCGCCACATTGACCACCGCAAGCCAGATGACAACGGAAATTAGGAGGGAGAGCAGCTTGAGGCCCGGATTATTTGCCAGATGCTTCATTATTTTTCGAAACATGCTTCATCCTCCTTTTCCAGATCCGGAACCTGGTCACATCCATTGCGCCTTTCCGAATAAAATTCAGCTTCCCTTTCAGATATTCTGCATCCACATTCCGATACAGCTCCCCTCCGATCGCAATGGACACATTTCCTGTCTCCTCCGACACTGCAATCGTCAGCGCATCGCACACTTCGCTGATGCCCACCGCCGCCCGGTGACGAGTTCCCAGTTCCTTGCTCAATTCCATATTGTCAGAAAGAGGAAGGTAACAGGTAGCCGAAACGATTCTATTGCCCCGCATAATTACAGCTCCATCATGCAACGGCGTGTTATGTTCAAATATATTAATCAAAAGCTGGCTGGACACCAAGGAGTCCAGCGCAATCCCAGTTCTTTCATATTCTCCAAGTACCACGTCCTGTTCTACCACGATCAATGCGCCCGTCTTAACCTTCGCCATTTCATAGGTAGCTTTTACCAATTCATTGGTAACCCGCTCGCTGAACCTTTCCTGGTTCTTTTGAGAATCAAAAGAAAACAACGCTGTCAGGAAATTCTTACGTCCCAACATCTCCAGCGCCCGGCGCAATTCAGGCTGAAAGACAATGATAATGGCAATCACTGCGACATTGATAGTCTTGCCTGCAATCCACAAAATGGTATTCATCTGAAATATTGCGGCCATCAGGATAAAGACCACTACCACAATGATGCCCTTGAGCAGATTCCAGGCCCTGGTCCTTTTAATCCATATCAGGATATTATAAATCAGGAATGGATCCTGAAATCCTTCGTCGAATTTCTGACCCAACCCGAACCTATTACCTATCAGTTTATCTATACCGCCAATTATAACGCCAATTGCAACAATCCATAAAATGATATCATTAAATGTCATAAGGATCTCCCTTCCGTTCTGAACATGCGATCAGATCAATTCCCGTTCCGGCTAGATCTTTGATCAAAACCTGATATTGTTCGATCGGAACCCGGAATCGTTCCTTTCGGATAATATCCATACACTCGAACAGCTTCGACTTCGGAATTGGCTTAGCCGTCCGAACAGCAAGCAGCGGCTCCTCTGCCCCATCTACTTTTACAGTTGTCGTCAGAGTACGAACCGGACAGAGGAATTCATTCTCAGCATACTCCTTCCCTCTTGGACAAGAATATCCCTCTATACTCTTGATATCCTGTCCCTGGCCGGATACTTGTATATGACATCCCGCAGGACAGATCGTGCATATAATCTCTTGCTCACGCATTCTTATCCAACCTCCCTTGCTTCAACTGTAATCTCTGTATCTTCTGCTCCCGTCAGAATCTCTGCATGGATATCTATATGTTCCATCTCCCCCGGGTTCACCCTGCGTACTGTCCTTTCAGCTATAACCCGTCCGCCGCACCGGGCGGTCAAAGTTG
>OFGF01000806.1_pt1 | contig 23599 bp, 22 predicted proteins | sample 1521711 | NCBI WGS metagenome assembly OFGF01 (sample SAMEA3504092, study PRJEB24116) | mouse gut metagenome | biome: mouse gut; feature: mouse-associated habitat; material: faeces | place: Denmark | collected 2011 | reverse complement strand
TGAAACTAAAAATTCCTTGAAAAATAAGGAAAAAAGACTTGACTAAATAGGGAGGGGACTTTTGTAAAATACAGACAATCCGGGTTTGTCTTGACGCTGGTAAAGAACTTATGTTAAAATTCAGATAATCCACAGCGTGAGCGTCAGGAGCGGCAGAGGATTGCCTGTCGCTCCTGCAAGTAAAGGGAAAGCCCCGTGGGAGATCAAGAGTTAGGAGGAGGGAGTATCATGAAAAAAGGGAAGAGCACGTATCAGTTTCCCATCAATGTAGACCCCAATCTGGCGCAGCAGGTTATTATGAACTGGTTGGGGGCCAATGGGTTCGACCTGAAGGAAAAAGACGGCAACCATTATTATCAGTATTATGATCCCGTGATTGGAAGGCGGCTGTTTGAGTACTATATACAGCCAGGCATGGTGACCATTAATGCTTATATAGGCAAATATAAAAAGCCCTATCTGCTGGATGACAGCTTTGCGGGCTCCGTGCCCAAGTCTGCGTACAAGCAGGCGCTGGCACCGCTTTTCCAGACATTGGCATCCTACAACGCGCCCATGGGTGCAGCCCCCGCGCAGCCGGGAACAGGCAATCCTTCCGCACCCTATAATGTGTCGCCCTATGCCAGCGATGCTTCCGCCGGTGCCCAGCCGCCGTCCGGCAGCTATCAGGATTTTTCCGATGCCACCGGCAAATCCCATGAAAAGCTGGCCGTGGCGGGTTTTGTGCTGTCCATCTTCGGTCTGCTGCTCTCTCTGTTGGGTATTACATATGGCGTCTTGATTTATATGCTGGAGTTTTACTTCGCCGCCTGCGGTATCAAGACTCGTAAAAAGGGTCTGGCCATCGCAACCTTTATATTGGCCGGTCTGTCCATAGCAATTTTGGTGTTTATAATCTTTCTGCAGGCTCTGCTGTAAAGGGATTGATTTCTGACCGCAAACTCAATATAAAGAAAAGCCGATTGGAAGCAAAAAATGCCATTCCGTTAAAAGATAGGATTGTCGTGAAAAGTGCATACTACAAAGGTGCCTGTTGTGGGCGGGGAGGCATGAAATGGGAAAGATCGGAAAAAATTTATCTTCTTCAAGGATTATTATTCTGGGATTCGCAGGCGCTGTCCTTTTGGGGAGCCTGCTTTTGATGCTGCCTTTTGCAACCCGGGAAGGGGAAGGGGCGTCCTTTGCGGACGCGGTGTTTACTGCTGTCTCTGCGGTGTGTGTGACAGGGCTGGTGGTACAGGACACGGCTACTTACTGGTCTGCTTTCGGGCAGGCCGTCATACTCCTGCTAATACAGATCGGGGGCATGGGTGTAGTGACGGTTGCCGTGGCAGTCTTTGTGGCATCGGGAAAGCGGATCAGCTTAAAAGAGCGCAGTACCATGCAGGAGGCTATTTCTGCCAATCAGGTGGGGGGGATTGTGAGGCTGACGGGTTTTATCATCAAAGCCGCCGCCTGTTTTGAACTGCTGGGAGCTCTGGTGATGGCTCCGGCTTTTTGCAGGGAGTTTGGCCTGGCCCGAGGGATGTGGTATGCCGTGTTCCACTCCATATCCGCTTTTTGCAACGCGGGATTTGACCTTATGGGGGAGAAGACACCCTATTCCTCCCTGACTCATTTTGCCGCAAGTCCCTCTATCAATTTGACGATCATATGTCTGATCATCATTGGGGGAATCGGTTTTCTGACCTGGGAGGACATCCGAACCAAAAAGTTTCGGATTCGAAAGTACAGAATGCAGACCAAGGTAATCCTGGTCACTACGGGGGTTCTGATCCTGCTTCCGGCTCTGTATTTTTTCCTGTATGAATTTAGGGATATGCCCCTGGGGCAGCGCGTCCTGTGCGCCATGTTTCAGGCAGTGACCCCAAGGACGGCAGGCTTTAATACGGTGGATTTTGGCCGGCTTGGCGGGAATGCCATCGGGATTCTTGTGCTGCTGATGCTGGTGGGGGGCTCTCCAGGCTCCACCGCAGGCGGTTTTAAGACCACTACGCTGGCGGTGATGCTCTCTTCAGCCGTCTCTGTATTCCGCCGCAGGGAGCATGTACATTTCTTTGGACGCAGGATTGACGATGTGACGGTGCAGAGCGCCATGGCTGTACTGAGCATGTATCTGATCCTGTTTCTGGGGGGCGGTTTTCTGATCAGCCACCTGGAAGGGCTGCCCCTTTCGGAATGTCTGTTTGAATCGGCGTCCGCCGTGGCCACCGTGGGTTTGACCCTGGGCATCACGCCTGGGCTGGGGCTGGCGTCCCGGGCAGTCCTGATCCTGTTGATGTTTATCGGACGGGTGGGAGGCTTGACCCTGATCTTTGCCGCGCTCCCTGGTCGGAGACAGGCAGCCACGGAAAGACTTCCCCAGGAAAAACTGAATGTGGTATGATATGTGTGCTGAAGGGGAGATGCGGAACTCAAAAACAGCATATCTTCGGAAGCGCACTGATTCATATAGGGACGCGTGAGCGGCCATATATGAATCAAAAGCCATGTGTGCTGCAGGAGAGATGCGGAACTCAAAAACAGCATATCTCCGGAAGCGCACTGATTCATATAGGGACGCATGAGCGGCCATATATGAATCAAGAGTCATGTGTACTGCAGGAGAGATGCGGTACTCAAATGGAGGAAATATGAGATCAGTATTGTTGATTGGGCTTGGAAGATTTGGCAAGCATATTGCCATGAAACTCAACGATATGGATTATCAGGTCATGGCGGTGGACCATGACGAGGAGAGGGTCAACGGCGTGCTGTCCTTTGTGACCAATGCCCAGATCGGCGACAGCACCAGCCAGGAATTTCTCTCCAGCCTGGGAATCCGCAATTATGATGTGTGCATCGTGACCATTGGGGATGATTTTCAGAGTTCTCTGGAGACGGTTTCTCTGCTCAGCGAACTGGGGGCCAAGAAGGTGATCGCCAGGGCTTCCCGGGGGGTGCAGGAAAAATTCCTGCTGCGCAACGGTGCGGATGAGGTGGTTTACCCGGAAAAGCAGCTCGCGGCCTGGACGGCGATCCGCTGTACCTCAGATCACATCCTGGATTATATTCAACTGGACGGTGAGTGTTCCATCTATGAACTCACCATTCCCGACCACTGGCACGGCAAAACCATCCTGGAACTGGATATCCGCAAGAAATACGGCATCAATATATTGGGCGTCCGGGAAGGGGGCAAGCTGAATATGGACATTGTTCCCAACACTGTGCTCCATCGGGAAAAATCCATTCTGGTGTTGGGAAAGCAGAAAACCATTCAGAAATGCTTTCATATATAACAGAGTCCCAGCTATCTCAGACGGTAGATTTCGAATTTCCGCTTGCCGATCATCTGTCTTTCCAGACGAACCCAGGCATCCCCCTGGTATTTTTGCCCTTTGTCCATTATGACGGCAAGAATGGTATGAGGGTGGGCGATCTTTGAGAGCTGCAGGTACATTTCCCTGAGGGAATCCTTTTCGCTGCTCTCCCACATGGCCAGATTGCCGTAAGGAACATCAGTAATGATAATGTCCGGCGTCTCCGCTAGAGGAATTATCCCGGTGCAGTCTGCCGTAAAGGCCAGGGACTCCACATCGTGGCAAAGGCTGTTACGAAGCCGGGCCAGGCTGTCAAGGGCTTCCCTGTGGGAGGGCTTCTGGTATTGCCCAAAGTATTCTTTCAGTTCCCGTTCCCGCGCGTCTAATCCCTGCCGGGTCAGCAGGGCCAGGTTCCTGACGGTGAGAGAGACCATATCTTCGCTGATATCGCTGGCCAGGAGCCTTGTGATGTTGGAATTGCCAAAGCCCAGCACAGTCAGCAGATATCCTCCTCCGCAGCAGGGATCATATACCGTGAAGGTTTTTTTTCCCGAAAGGTATTCAACGCATCGCCGGTAGATCTCGTTTCCCAGTCTCACTGGGAAGTTGGGAACGCCTGGCGTCCCATATATGACTCTGCCGCTGGCTAAATCCTCAAAATTTCCGTTCTCACAATATTTGTATTCCATAGATTTTCCCTCAATATTTTTCTCCCTTTTCGGAAAAGTGTTCCTACTGCATTAAATTTGAAGTATTATGTATATTCCTGCATATGATTGTCGATTTTGCACGCACTTAACAGCTTAGAGAACAGGAATTTGTTGTCGTTTTAACATAATCATACTGTACTTCTGGAAAATTTTATAAATTCATATGGCAACCCTATATCCTCGGAATATTTACGGATTTCTATCTTTTCGTCATCATTCATTTCATCATAGAAAGGGCGATCTGATACTTTCCAGTATGTTTTAACTTCGTCTATTTTCAACACATCCCCCCATGGGGCAGTATATAATTCCCCAACTTTATATTTCCCCATTTCTTTATATACCCTCGTGGTATAACAATACCCTAACTTGTTTAAATAATTTTGGATTGACTCATATTCATGTTCAGGGAATGATATTTCTTTAAACATACAATAAACCTCCTGACAATGTAAAACACAACATTTATGGGAAATATTCAATAGCATAAAGTAGCAGTTTTTGTATTTATAGTGTATTGTTGAGTTACCCCTAACCAAACAACCACATAAAACAAAGACTGCTATGATTAGTTTAACACAGATTCCTGAACCCAACAACTACATATTTGAATTTTTTATCCGTCCGCCTCCCTTGGCAGTGTCCTGTTTTTTCCATTCTGACATTTCATCACAAAGGAGGTCCCGTTATGGACAATTATCTGATCACTTTCCGGGAGATGCTCTCCCTGCGCGGTCTTTCTGACCATACCCTCAAAGGGTACTGCACCTACATCCGTGCTTACCTTGACTATCTGCACACTGTCCTCCACAAGCTTCCGGAGGATGTCTCCTGGCAGGAGATGCGGGAGTTTGTGCGCTGGCTCCAGCAAGAGCGTTCCCTTGCTGACCGCACCATGAACTGTGTCATTTCACAGCTGCGCTTCTTTACCATCTACGTCCTGCATAAGCCCTGGGACGATTCCCAGCTCCCCATGCGCAGGTTTGATGAATACCTTCCCTATGTCCCTTCCCAGGAAGAGGTCTGGCAGTTCATCTCCACCATGCCCGGCATCAAGCAGAAAGCCATGGCCGCCCTCATGTATTCCTCCGGCCTGCGCATAGGGGAGGTATGCAGCCTCCGCTATGAGGATATCCGCCGGAAAGAGATGCGCGTCTTCATCCGCCATGGCAAGAACCGTTCCAGCCGTTACGCCATCCTTTCAAAGGCGGCCCTTGACATCCTTACACACTACTGGTTCGAATGCGGCCGTCCCATGGGATACCTTTTCCCGAAACAGTCCGGCCGGGACGAGCCCATCGACACTTTCTTCCTTTCCAGGCATATCCATGCACACGAACGCCGCCTGGGCTGGCCGGAGCGCATCACCTGCCACTCCTTGCGGCATGCTTTCGGCACCCATCTTTACCAGAACGGCACGGACCTGCTCACCATCAAGGCCCTCCTTGGCCATAAGTCCATCCATTCCACCGTCATCTATGTCCATCTGGCGGAAAATGGCACTGGCGGTGCCGTCAGCCCTTTTGACAGGATGGGAGGTGCGCGCCATGCACAGGCTTAAGATCCAGCAGGTCTTTGACAACGCATGGACGGACTATGCTGCTTCTTTCAGCCCTTCCCCGGTACAGAGCAAGGCGGCCGCCTCCATCATGGCCTGCAAGTCTGGGATGCTTGGCTGCAATGTCTCCGTCTGCACCGACTGCGGCCACCTGGACTTCCATAACAATTCCTGCCGCAACCGCAGCTGTCCCAACTGCCAGGCGCTCCACAAGGAAATTTGGATCGACAAAAGAAAAGCGGAAGTCATCGACGCCCCCTATTTCCATGTGGTCTTTACCATACCTGCACAGCTCAACGCCCTGGTCTACGCAAACCAGGCCCTTTTGTACTCCCTCCTCCATAAATGCTCCGCCCAGACCCTCCTGGAGCTTTCGGCAGACAGGAAGTTCCTGGGTGCCACCCCGGGTATCATCCAGGTACTCCATACCTGGGGGCAGGAGCTCAACTTCCATCCCCACATCCACTGCATTGTTTCCGGGGGCGGTCTTTCAAAGGACGGCAAACTGCTCATCTGCGGCAACGGCTTCTTTATCCCGGCAAAAGTCCTTGCATCCAAGTTCAGGGGAAAGCTCCTTGCATCCCTGGACTCCCTTTATAAAAGCGGAAAGCTTTCTTTCTCCACATCCTGTTCTTCCCTGGCAGACCCGGCTTCCTGGGCTTCCTTAAAGGACAGGCTTTATAATACCTCCTGGTGCCCTGACATCAGGGAGACCTTTAATGGTTTCGGCAATGCCATTGAATATCTGGGGCGTTATGCAAACCGCATTGCCATCACCAACTCCAGGGTAAAGTCTGTTGGTGGAGGTTCCGTTACCTTTATGGCAAAAGACTACAAAAACAATTCTGCCCTGAAGGAGGTCACCCTTTCCTGCTGTGAATTCATCCGCAGGTTCATGATGCATGTACTCCCGCCCGGCTTCCAGAAGATCCGTTATTATGGTTTCCTGAACAACCGCAGCAGGAAAAAGAACCTTGCCGCCATCTTCCGCATACAGGGGCACCAGCGTTTTGGCTCCATGCTGGCTGGCCTTCCCATGGACGAGGTCATCTATAAAGTATGGGGGTGTAACATACATGTCTGCACTTCCTGCGGCTGCCTCAGCATGCGGCTCCTGGGGAAGACCCACGTGCTCAGGAACTGACACTTTCAATTGAATATGTTTCACGGCTTCCCTGACGGGAGGCTTGTTTGCCGTGGCAAAATCCCTGTTCCTGCCAGGAGCTGGCTTCACACAGCAGGCAGAAACGGCTCCATAGTGCAGCTTTTGGGAAAAGCCAAGGGAATGCAATCCCCATATACCGCCTAAAGTCCCGCGTCTTGGTACAATCGTGAAGAATCACATTCAGGGCAGCTTTATCATTTGTAGAAGGCTGCTCTTTCTTTCTGCCCTGAATATGATACTTCACTTAAGAATTATAACACAAAATGAATAGGTATGGTAAACTAATTGAAATACAACATACAACACCGATGCTAACAGTCCGAACATTCATACCATTGAGGACGTTTGTGAGTTCCTGAATTGTGATGAAAAGACTTCTTGCAAGACGCGCAATATCCGATTATGGGATGCTATGGTATTGGTGTCGGCAGACTTGCCGCTTCTATCTGCGAGGCTCACCATGATGACTATGGTCCCATATGGCCTTTGGCGGTCGCACCGTGGCAGGTACACCTCTGTGCTGTTCGTGCCGATGATGCCGAGGTTCAGGCTTATGCCGACAAGTTGTATGAAAAGCTGCAAGACAAAGGTGTGGAAGTCATTTATGATGACCGCAAGGTCAGCGCCGGAGTCATGTTTTCGGATGCCGACCTTATCGGTGTACCATTCAGAGCCATTGTCAGTCCCCGAAACATAAAGCAAAATATCATTAAAATTGTTTCGAGAGATAAGAGTTTATCTATTAAACCACACAGGATGCGGCAGCGGCCGCACTCTCAGAATAATGCCCTCCGTTTGTAAAGGGGGAAAGGCAACAGGGAGCGGGGGCTGTTTCGGCAATGTTCCGGGGATGGCTGCCTTCCGATTGCTGTTGAACTTGTGTCCGAAATTCGTTATAATATCTATATCTGAGGCATGATCCGGAGAATTGTGAAAGGGGCAAATCGGAAAGGGGATTTCGCAATTATCGGAACAAATTCTATATAAGGAAAGGGATTGGGACATGGAGAGATGGGCGAGAGCAAAATACCAGCCGGTGCTGCCGCTGGGAAAAGAGGGCCGCAGGGTTACGGCCTGCCGGGAACATATTGAACTTTCGAAAGATGCCGCCAAAGAGGGCATGGTGCTTCTCAAAAATGAGGGCCCTGTGCTGCCTCTGGGAAAGGGGACAAAGATTGCTCTGTTCGGCAAAGCCACCTTTGATTATGTGAAAGGGGGCGGAGGGAGCGGCGATGTGACTGTGTCCTACACCCGCAATCTCTACGAAGGCTTCCGGGAATTGGGGGATGCAGTCAGCATTTTTGAAGAACTGGCCTGCTTTTACAGAGACAATGTGAAAGGGCAATATGCAAAGGGGAGAGTGCCGGGGATGACGGCAGAGCCCCAAGTTCCCGGGGAACTGCTGAAGAGAGCCAGGGCTTTTACGGACACGGCGATTATCTCTCTGTGCCGTTTTTCGGGAGAGGGCTGGGACAGGAGCGTCAAAGAGGCGAAGGAGCAGCATCTGACAGGCAGTGACGAAAATATGACCAATCAGTCTGCCGATCTCTTTGAGGAGGGGGACTTCTACCTGTCCCGGGCCGAGAAGAGCCTGATTGACACGGTGAAAGCGGCTTTTAAAAAAGTGGTCATAGTGATGAACGTGGGCGGGATGGTGGATACGGACTGGTTTGTCCGGGATGACAGGATCCAGTCGGTGCTCATGGCCTGGCAGGGAGGTATGGAGGGAGGTCTTGCGGCGGCGGAACTGCTGACCGGCAGGGGCAATCCCAGCGGCAAGCTGTCCGACACCTTTGCCCGGCGGCTGGAGGACTATCCCTCCACATACAATTTCCATGAGTCGGAGGGGTATGTGGACTACACCGACGATATCTATGTGGGATATCGTTATTTTGAGACCATACCGGGGGCGGCGGAAAAAGTAAATTATCCCTTCGGCTTCGGGCTGTCCTACACTTCCTTTGCTCTGTCCCCACCCGTAGCGGAAAAGAGGGGGGAAGATATTTGGATCAACCTGGAGGTGTGCAATGTGGGCGGCCCGGCGGGCCGGGAAGTGGTGCAGGTCTATTACAGCGCTCCCCAGGGCAGGTTGGGAAAGCCGGCCAGGGAGTTGGCGGCTTTCTGCAAGACCAGGCTGCTGCAGCCGGGAGAGACCCAGCGAGTGACGCTGTCTTTTCCGGTGAGCGACATGGCCTCCTACGATGATCTGGGCAAAGTGGCCCGGGCTGCCTATGTACTGGAAAGGGGCTGCTATCATTTTTATGTGGGAACTTCCGTCAGAGACACCGTTCAGACGGACTTCTGCCTGGATCTGAAGGAGGATGTGGTCACGGAGCAGTGCCAGACCCAAATGGCGCCGGTTCAGCTGGAAAAGAGGATGTTGTCGGATGGCAGCTATGAGGCGCTCCCGGCGGGCGAACCCGTGGATACGGACGCCAATGTTCTGAAGCGTCAGACGGAAGAAGAAGCCGACGGCGTGGCTCCGGTGACTCCATTCCGGGACCGCTATAAGTTATGGGGGCAGCAGAAGAAAGTATATACCCTGACAGAACTGGCGGAGGGAATTGTCTCCATGGAGGAATTTCTGGCCCAATTATCCGACGGGGATCTGGCCCGGCTGCTGGGGGGACAGCCTAACACAGGGGTGGCCAATACCTTCGGTTACGGCAATCTGCCGGAGTACGGCATTCCCAATATCATGACGGCGGACGGGCCTGCCGGTCTGCGGATTGCACCCCAGTGCGGCGTATGCACCACCGCCTGGCCCTGCGCTACGCTGCTGGCATGTACCTGGAACCCGGAGCTGGCGCAGCGGGTGGGAGAGGCTGGCGGTGCGGAAGTAAAGGAGAACAATATCGGTGCATGGCTGACGCCGGCGGTGAATATCCACAGAAGTCCCCTGTGCGGCAGGAACTTTGAATATTATTCGGAGGATCCCCTGCTGACGGCCAGGATGGCGGGGGGTATGGTACGGGGCATCCAGGCCAACCATGTGGCGGCTACGGTGAAGCATTTTGCTCTGAACAACAAGGAGACCAACCGCAGGGACAGCGATTCTCGGGCGTCGGAACGGGCTATTCGGGAGATTTATCTGAAAGCATTTGAACTCATTGTTAAAGAGGAAAAGCCCTGGAGTATTATGTCCTCCTACAATATCATCAACGGCCGCAGGGCTTCCGAGAACCAGGAACTGTTGGAGAACATTCTGCGGGATGAGTGGGGCTTTGAGGGCATGGTGACCACGGATTGGTGGACGAAGGGAGAACACTACAAAGAAGTAATAGCGGGCAATGATATGAAGATGGCCAGCGGCTTCCCGGAAAGGCTTCTGGAGGCCATGGAAGCGGGAGTCCTTAACCGCAGTGAGATGGAAGTCTGCGCCCGGAGAGTACTGGAACTGATTTTGAAGATAGACTGACAACCGTTTTCCTTTTTAGAGTTCTTTCATCATGCGTGTGGAAATCAGGCATGTTTCTCCGTTGGCAAAATAGAGGATTCGGTTTTTGGCGTCTACTTCTTTTATGTTTTTCTTATTTACCAGAAAGGAACGATGGCAGCGCACAAAGTCACTGCCTAATGTGTCTGCCAGTTCCTTCATGGTACCGGAAAATTCTATTTGGCGGTCTTTCCCATGGAGGATCAGTTTATGGATATTACCGGATGTTTCAAAAAAGAGAATATCATCGTAGTCTACGCTGATTTTTCGTCCGTTGATTTCTATGGTATAGACTTTGTGCGTTCTGTTGGTCTGGAGTGTATAGCGTTCCATCGCATTTAACAGACATTCCCTGATTTTCACTTTCGCTTCGGCAGGATTGTCTTTTAATACAAAGTCCATGGCCTCTACCCGATACTGAAAGGTCATATAGCTTAGTTCACAATGGGCAGTTACGAATATGATGAACCCCCGGGGGTCATACAATCTGATTTGCTGGGCCAGTTTCAGTCCGTTCATATTGCTGCCCAGGTCGATATCAAGAAAATAAATACCAGTGTTCTGGCTGGTCTTGACCCTTTCCAGCAGTATATAAGGATCTCCTGCGTCTAAAACAAGCTGCATATCCAGTTCCTCTATCAACACGGTATTTTGAATGATCTGTACAATGGTTCGCCGCTGTACTTCATTATCCTCGCACACAAAGATGTTCAGCATATTTCTGTTACTCCTCTCTGCCTTCAAGTTCCATATGCTGTACGAAACAATCGGAGTGCATGGTTGTTTCCAGTATTACATTATCATATGAATGGATGATTTTTTGCGCATTGGAAAGCCCGATTCCCGGATGCCCTATTTTAGTGCTGAAGCCTTTTTGCTTCAGCCTGTGCAGCGCCACGCCATTATCCTGAAAGCGATTGCTAATGATGATTGACACACCGGCCTTATTCCGAAGGATATTTAAGCCTATTTGCGGCTGTTCCGTCTCCAGTGTGGCTTCAATGGCATTGTCTAAAAAGATTCCCAGTATTCTGGCAAGGTCTACGGTGTCGATCAGAAAACGATCCACTCTGTCGGGAATATCTATTGTGACATCAATTCCTGATTCATGGGCGTAAATCATTTTTGCGGAGAGCAGGCTTTTGATTTCCAACACCCCGATATTACTGAGTTGATTCAGTTTGTAGTCCCCCTGGTCAATCAGATGTTTTGTGGGGAAGATTTTATTTTCAAAATAGTTCTTTAGTTCGTCCATATCGCAATTCTCAATGTAGCCGGATATGGAGAGCAAAATGTTAATGTAATCATGCTTAAAGGAGCGCAGTCCGTTATACATGGCCTCTAAATTGTGGGTGTAGTCCTGTAAATCCTGCAGGGCTTTTTTCTTTGCTTCTGTCTGTATCTGTTCCTGATAGGAACGGCGCATAGCCAGAAGCAAAAAAAGCATAACGAGCAGATATCCTGCAATATGTAAGGCATTGTTATAGATCATTTTGCCGATAGAGTCGTTTTGCCCCTTAATTAAATTATCAAACAAATAGATGGTTATAAGGAGCAGCAGTGCGGCGTCAATCATATACCAGGTTTGCTGAAGGCGTAAACCTCCTTTGCCTGACAGTAATATTTTTTTGAGTATTTTGCCACAAAACAATGTAATAAAGTAAAACAGCAAAAGGCGAACCAGCATAAGCCCCAAGGAAAAAACGTCCGATTGGATACGGTCAGGGGAAATGAACATATCTATAAGAAGGGTGAGCAAATTATCTACCACGACGGTAAGCACAGATCCAATCATGCCCATACAGACATTCTGGGATGCGGTATCCCGGCAGATAACCAATCCGTATATGCAAACGGCCACCAGAATGCCGAACAGACCGTAAGGGATACAGGCCAGGAGCGTTACCGGCATTCCGGCAAGCAACAGCAGTATGTAAAGCAATATAAACGCTTTCAGGCTCATGCGCTGAGGCCATACATTACGAATGCCAAGGGAAAGCTGAAAAAAAGTCAGAAACATTTTAATAGACCCTTCCTTTCAAGGCTTACTCACACGATTATACTGTATTTGTTTCTCCGTATCAAGCGCTGCCTTGCGTAAATGATGAATAAACGTGTGCTTTGCAGGGAAAAAACGCGCTTATTCATGAATCTGGGCATTTTATGACAGCTTTGAGGGAATTGCTGTTTTTTCTGGTATGCTGTTCTAAAATAAATATTTGTTTTGGAAGGAGACAGGAAGTTATGAAACAAATTTTAAAAGGAGTCGCCGTCACAACAATCGTACTCATTATTTTTATAGTCATCAGTATAATCTGCAATGTGAACGGCATTAATTCGGATTCCATATCAAATGGCGCAATACTGGCGGCTTGTACTATGCTGATTTACCAGGGGGCGACCAGGAAGGATAAAAATAAAGAGGATCAGGATCAAAAATAAAGAGTTATTTTGAGCCGGGTGCCTGGAATGGGGCTGTCGCAAAATGCAGCTTATATGCAATATATGGATGAAATTTCCGTTGTTTATACCATATTTTGTATATACTTGCTGTTTTGCGACAGCCCTATTTTCTATATACACTGTTTTGAGCGGGATACATTGTTGGAAAACTCATTATTTCCGCGTTTCTGGAATTGTGATATAATTGGAAAGTACAGAATGATATAGCAGGATTTTTGAGGTTGAGACTATGGAAAATATTGAAATCTGTTATAATAAAGTCCATGAGGCAATCGCTGTAATGAAAGAGGTGGCAGAATGGGCCAGAAACAAAGGATTTAAAGTTTGGCGGGACGAGTGGCTGACACCGGAAGAATTGATTACCGAAGAAGCCAAACCACAAAATTTTTGTATAGGAAAAGTAAATGATAAAACTTCCTGTGCGTTTATTCTTCAAAATAGTGATGTAACATATTGGAGAAACAGGCCGTCCAACGAAGCTGTATACTTACATAAATTATGTGTCAGGCGGGAATTTGCGCACCGGGGAATGACAAAATCCATTGTTGAAGCAATAAGGACAGAATGTAGGAAGAATGGTGTAAAATACATACGCTTAGACACCGGACTTGATGAAAAAGTTGTTAGAAAAATATATTTAAGGACGGGATTTAAGATTGTTGATATTATTGATTACAGCAATGGAAAATCGCTGGCGCTGTATGAAATGGAAGTATAAATGCAAAATTGAAAAACATCCAGAATAAAAGCCTTGAAAATCAAGGCTTTTGACAGCGGAGCCGGAGGGATTCGAACCCTCGTGCCCCGGAGGGCAAACGCATTTCGAGTGCGCCCCGTTATGACCGCTTCGATACGGCTCCGTATTTTACTCTTCCTATTCTATAGTATAACGGGCCGTTTGGCAAGTGATATTTTTCCAATAAGTCTTGTTTGGGAGGCGGAATTGGGGTATAATGAGCCTGTTGACCCATATAAGGCAGTATCAATTATAACTATTAATCAGAGAGTGACGGAGGAATGGGACATGAAGAGAATCGGCATGTTGACAAGCGGCGGCGACTGTCAGGCGCTGAACGCCGCCATGAGGGGTGTTGTCAAGACCCTGGCGAATTCCAAGGAGAAGGTGGAAATATACGGCTTCCTCGATGGCTATAAGGGGTTGATCTACAGTCGTTTTCAGATGCTGACCGGCAGGGACTTTTCCGGCATCCTGACCAAGGGCGGCACGATTCTGGGCACTTCCCGCACCCCTTTCAAAACCATCCATGATCCGGATGAAAACGGCGTGGACAAAGTGGAATCCATGAAGCAGACTTACCATAAATTACAGCTGGACTGCCTGGTGATTCTGGGCGGCAACGGTACCCACAAGACGGCCAATCTGCTCCGGGAAGAGGGATTGAATGTGGTAACGCTGCCCAAGACCATTGACAACGACCTCTGGGGCACGGATATGACTTTCGGCTTCCAGAGCGCCGTGAATATCGCCACGGACGCCATCGACTGCATCCACACCACAGCCGCCTCTCATGGGCGTGTGTTCATCGTGGAGGTGATGGGCCACAAGGTGGGCTGGCTGACGCTGAACGCAGGCATGGCCGGCGGCGCGGATATTATTTTGCTGCCGGAGATTCCCTATGACATCGACAAAGTGATTGACAAGATTGAGGAGAGGGACAAGAACGGCAGCCGCTTTACCATTATTGCGGTGGCCGAGGGAGCCATCTCCAGAGAGGACGCGAAACTTTCCAAGAAAGAATACAAGAAAAAGATGGAAAAATATCCTTATCCTTCTGTTTCTTATGAGGTGGCCGCCAAGATCCAGGAAAAAACAGGGCGGGAGGTCCGGGTGACCGTTCCCGGCCATATGCAGCGGGGCGGCAGCCCCTGCCCTTACGACAGGGTATTTGCCAGCCGTCTGGGCGCGGAGGCAGGCAAGATGATCCTGGACGGCCAGTATGGCTTTATGGTGGGCTATAAGAACAGGGAGATTGTGCGCGTACCCCTGGAGGAAGTGGCAGGCAAGCTGAAAACCGTGGCTCCCGACGCGGCCATCGTAAAAGAGGCCAAGCTGCTGGGCATCAGTTTTGGAGATTAATCAATGTCGTATACCGCTTTATATCGTAAGTTCCGCCCCGACACTTTTGAGGACGTAAAGGGGCAGGACCATATTGTAACAACTTTAAAAAACCAGATTCGGGCAGGCCGCATCGGACATGCTTACCTGTTCACCGGGACCCGGGGGACGGGTAAGACCACGGTGGCCAAGATCTTTGCCCGGACGGTGAACTGTGAGAACCCCACCCAGGAGGGCCCCTGCGGGGAATGCCGCATATGCCGGGCCATTGCGGCCGGAGCCAGCATGAACGTGATTGAGATTGATGCCGCCTCCAATAACGGTGTGGACAATATTCGTGAGATCGTGGAGGAGGTATCCTACTCTCCGGCGGAGGGGAAGTACAAGGTCTATATCATTGACGAGGTGCATATGTTGTCCATAGGCGCATTCAACGCCCTGCTCAAGACCCTGGAGGAACCTCCCTCCTATGTGATTTTCATTCTGGCCACTACGGAAGTACACAAACTGCCCATTACCATATTGTCCCGATGCCAGCGCTATGATTTCAAACGCATTACCATCGACACCATCGCTGCCCGGATGCGGCAGCTTACGGAGGTGGAGCAGGTGCAGGTGGAGGAAAAGGCGCTGCGCTATATCGCCAAGGCGGCGGACGGTTCCATGCGGGACGCCCTGAGTCTGCTGGATCAGTGTATCGCTTTTCATCTGGGCAACGAACTCACCTATGACAAGGTGTTGGACGTGCTGGGGGCGGTGGACACGGAGGTGTTCAGCCGTCTGCTGCGCTGTGTGCTGGAGCAGGATGTGCTGGGATGCGTGCAGCTTCTGGAGGAGATTGTCATGCAGGGCAGGGAACTGACCCAGTTTGTGACGGATTTTACCTGGTATATGCGGAATCTGCTGCTGGTACAGTCCTCGGACAATCTGGAGGACGTGATTGACATGTCCTCGGACAATCTGGCCCGGCTCAAGGAAGAGGCGGCGCTGATGGATATGAACCGAATTATCCGTTACATCCGTATTTTCTCGGAACTGTCCGGACAGATTCGGTATGCCAGCCAAAAGCGGATTCTGGTGGAGATCGCTTTGATTAAGCTGTGCCGACCCAGCATGGAGACTTCTCAGGAGGCGCTTCTGGACCGAATCCGGGATGTGGAGGAAAAGGTGGAGAACGGCGTGGCCGTGCTGCCCGGAGGATATGGGGCGAGTCAGGAGACTGCTGCATCCGCCCAGGGACAGGGGGTAAAATCAGGCGTTACGCCCCCCCGGCCTCCGGCTGTTCCCGATGATGTGCAGGAAGTGGTCAGCCATTGGTCCGCCATCCTGGGCAGTGCCGGCAATCCAATGAAAATATATTTGAAAGATGCCATCCCCAGTCTGGGCGGGGATAACCGGCTGATGCTGGTGCTTGAGGACGGAGTGGCATCGGACTATTTTACCCAGCATCCCCAGAACAGGGAGCAGCTCCAGAACCTGATCGGAGGCTATATCGGCAAGGAGATAGAAGTTGACATTCAGGTGGCGAGGGACCGGCAGGAGGCCGAAGAAAATTATTATGACCTTCGCAGGGGGATTCCCGGCGTCAATATGGAGATTGAGGAAGAAGAATAAAACAGGAGGCAGTTATGGCAAAACGAGGAGGCTTCCCCGGCGGCATGATGCCGGGCAATATGAACAATCTGATGAAGCAGGCGCAGCGCATGCAGCGTCAGATGGAGGAAGGACAGAAAGAACTGGAGACCAGGGAGTTTACAGCTTCTGCCGGGGGCGGCGCGGTGGAGGTCACGGTGTCCGGCAAGAAAGAAGTTCTGAAGGTGAAACTCACAGAGGAAGTGGTGGATCCGGAGGATATCGAGATGCTGCAGGATCTGATTGTGGCGGCGACCAACGAGGCGCTGAAGCAGGCGGACGAGGCCAATGAGGCAATGATGGGCAAGATGACCGGGGGTCTGGGAGGCTTCCCGTTCTGATGGAATTGTACAGCGGCTATATCAACAAGTTAATAGAGGAATTGGCGGCGCTGCCGGGGATCGGCGGCAAATCCGCCCAGCGTCTTGCGTTTCATCTGATTAATATGCCCAAAGATAAGGTGGGCCGCCTGGCCCAGACCATCGTGGAGGCCAAGGAAAACGTGAGATACTGCAGAGAGTGCTATACCCTGACGGACCGGGAAGTATGCCCCGTGTGTGCCAATGCCAGGCGCAATCACCGCATCATCATGGTAGTGGAGAATGTGCGGGATCTGGCGGCTTATGAAAAGACCGGCAAATACGAAGGGATTTACCATGTGCTGCACGGCGCCATATCGCCCATGCTGGGAATCGGTCCCAACGATATCAAGCTGAAAGAACTGATTTCCCGCCTGGAGGGGGATGTGGAGGAGGTCATTATCGCCACTAACTCCAGTCTGGAGGGGGAGACCACCGCCATGTATATCAGCAAGCTGATTAAACCCACAGGAGTGAAAGTAACGCGGATTGCCAGCGGGGTGCCGGTGGGCGGGGACCTGGAATATATTGATGAGGTGACGCTTTTGCGGGCTCTGGAAGGGCGTGTGGAAATATAATGTGATTCGGAAGGAGGTACATATGTCTGTTTCTGTTACAAAGAGGAATTTCGGAAAGGACAGCCAGGGCAGGGAGGTTACGCTCTATACCCTGGAGAACCAAAACGGCATGAAGGCGGAGGTCACGGATCTGGGCGCAATCCTGGTGAACCTGTATGTGCCGGATAAGAACGGCAGGCTGGAGGATGTGGTACTGGGCTTTGACAGTGCGGAGGGTTATCTGGGAAACGGCAGCTTTTTCGGGGCCACCATCGGTCCCAGCGCCAATCGCATTGGCGGCGCCTGCTTTGAGATCGACGGTATGTCCTATCAGGTGGATGTGAATGACGGTCCCAACAATCTGCACAGCCATATGGAAGAGGGATATCACAAGCTGCTGTGGGAGGCCCGGGAGGGGGAGGGCAGTGTCACTTTTACCATCCGGGATACCGACGGCAATATGGGTTTTCCGGGCAATAAGGTGCTGCAGCTGACCTATACTCTGGATGAGGAAAATGGTCTGACGCTGCACTATCATGGCGTCAGCGACAAAAAGACGATCCTGAACCCCACCAATCATACCTATTTTAATCTGGATGGGCACAAGGCGGGTAATATCGAGGGGCATCAACTACAGCTTTTTGCCTCCCATTATACCCCTGTGGTGGAGGGAGCCATCCCCACCGGGGAGATTGCTGCCGTAGCGGGAACCGTGATGGATTTCACCCGGCCCAAGGCAGTGGGAAAAGAAATCCGGGAGGAATTTGAGCAGCTGCTGCTGACCCAGGGCTATGACCATAACTGGGTGGTGGACGGATGGGACGGTGGACTGCGCCGAATCGCAGTGCTCACATCGCCGGAGAGCGGACGCCGCATGACGGCCAGCTCCACATTACCCGGGGTGCAGTTCTATGCCGGCAACTGTATCAGTCCCCAGTCCGGCAAAGACGACGCGTTTTACGATAAGAGGAGCGGTCTGTGTCTGGAGACCCAGTACTACCCGGACAGCATTCATCGGCCGGAGTTTCCGTCCTGCGTATTCGGCGAGGAAAGAGAATATGACTCCACCACCGTATATCGGTTTGAATAATATGGCATAAGAAAATTGTCGAAGTGTTTTTTGATCCTCACGACAAGGAATGCTAAAATACCTCTCACCCCCATGCTATATTTATAGCTGAATTGGCTGAAAGTTCAATCAGCATGGGATGTGGGAGGTGTTTTTATGGAATTACCAAAAAATATTACGCAGATCGGCGAAGCAGACCGCACTTGCAAGGTCTATGTGGAGGACTATGTGGTCTCTTACATGAAGCAACTCTGCCGCCGGACCGAGGAAAAGGGGCTTGCCATCGCCCTGTATGGCAAATACACCAAGGAGCAGAGTTTGTCGTATTTCTTTATCTACGGAGCCTGCCAGGTCCTGTCCATCAGCAGGGAGGTACGGCACCTTTCCCAGGCGCAGAACCAGGAAGTGGAACGGCTGCGGCAGCACTATTTCCCGGAGTATGAGTTCCTGGGCTATCATATTTTCAGCGGCGATATGGTGGAGGGCATGCATATCCGGGAACAGGACACCTGCCGGTACATAAAAGGATATGCCTGCTTCTATGAAAAAAATGACAGCATGTTGGCCTACATGGTGGAAAATAAGCCCCAGGAGCATGAGCCGGAACAGTTTGGTCAGGAAAAATATGACCGCGCCAGGGCCAAACAGGAAGAGCGCCGCAGCCAGTACGAACACAAAAACCAACAGACTAATACGGCTTCCGATTCGGACAAGCTCAAAAAACGGGCGGAGAAGGGGGCTCAGGACCCTGCCCAGGCGGCTTCCATGAAAATGATGCGCATGTCGGCGGTGGCCGTTTTCGCGGTGTTGTGCCTGGTGGGAGTGGCGGCCATTACCAGGGAGGACGGAGAGGGTACGCTGGGGGAGCGGGCACAGCAGCTTTGGGCGCAGCTGTGGGACGAGCCCCCCAAGCCCGGCGGCCCCGGTCAGGAAGGGGAAGCGCAGGAGGCAACCGCAGGGATTCATGACTCCGGCACGTTGATGGCAGAGAACAGCCTGGCGGATGCCATACTGCAGGAAAACCAGCAGGCCAGCGAAGTGTCGGGCCAGGCTGTGGCGGGGAACCCCCAGGAAGGGGAAGGCGGCCAGACTGGGGCACAGCCTGGAGCCTCCCAGGAGGGTGGAGACGGACAGAGCCAGACAGGAGCAAGCGGTCAGGGAGAGACGGCAGGCCAGACAGGAGCAAGCGGTCAGGGAGAGACAGCAGGCCAGACGGGAGCAAGCGGCCAGGGAGAGACATCGGGTCAAACGGGGATAAGCGGCCAGGGAGAGACGGCGGGTCAAACGGGGATAAACGGTCAGGGAGAGACGGCGGGTCAGACGGGAACAGGCAGCCAGGGAGAAACATCAGGTGGAGAGGAGACTCCCGGCCAGGGGCAGGAATCCCTGAACCCGGACTTGCAGGCACCTGAAGTCCAGCCTGGCGGGGAACCTGAGCAGATTCCCACCCAGGGGCCCTCTATTGCTGACATTGAAGCCCAGCAGAAGCCATACTCCGCAAGTTATGTGATCCAACCGGGAGATACCTTGATCGGGATCAGTACCAGACAGTATGGAAACGACAGCTATGTGCAGGCAATTTGCGACTTGAATGGCATCGTCAATCCGGATAACATTCAAATCGGCCAAAAAATTCTACTCCCATAAGAAAAAGTATGTTATACTGGAGGAAGAGATTAGTGTACATGCGAGGATTCGGAATGGCAGATATCAGGAGTTTCAGACAGGAGAGAGAGAAGAGGGAGAAGGGGCAGGCGGACTACCAGCAGAAGATTCGACGCTACAGGCTGTCCCATGTATATCGAATCTCGCTGGTGGCAGCCGCTCTGATCGCCCTGGCAGTCCTGGTAACTTTGCAGTACAAAAACCATATTTACACATCCTACGAAGTGGTGGGCACCGTTGATGCGGCGGTGGTGAAGGGGACCAGGAACATGCCTTTGGGCAGTAACATCCTGACCTACAGCAATGACGGCGCCCATTGCACCGATGCCAGGGGCAATATCCTGTGGAACCAGACCTATGAGATGCAGGATCTGATCTTAGCCACCAGCGGAGACGTGGTGGCAATCGGTGATTACAACGGCCGGGAGGTATACATACTGAATCAGGAGAAGAAGCTGGGGGAAGTCAACACTACTATGCCGATCCGGGGCATTGCCGTATCTCAGTCCGGCAGAGTAGCGGTAGCCGTGGCGGACACCAAGGTAACCAGCATCAATATCTATGACCCGGACGGGACCTGGCGTTTCGAGATAAAGACGACGATGAACCAGAGCGGTTATCCCATGGCATTTTCCCTGTCCCCCAACGGGGAACTCCTGGGCCTTTCCTGTATCTATGTGGATTCGGGCGTGATTAAGTCCCGGGTGGCTTTTTATAATTTCGGAACGGTGGGTGAAAACAAAAGTGATTTTTATGTGAACGGTTATACTTACCCGGACACGGTAATTCCCACCATTCGTTTCATGAACAACGGAATGGCTTATGCACTGGGGGATGACAGATTGGTGTTTTACAGCGGTACGCAGATACCGGAAGCTGCTGACACTTATCTGTATGAGGAAGAAGTCCAGGGGGTGTACAGCAATGAGAATTATGTGGGGGTGTTATTCAGGAACAGTTCCACAGAGGAACAGCACTTACTGAAGGTATACCAGAGTTCCGGCAACAGGGTTGGTGAATACTTGTTTAATCTGGACTTTGATCATTTGTTTTTTGGGCAGGACAATTTTGTGGCATATAACGAACAGGAGTGTCTGATTCGTACATTTGGGGGAGTGGACAAGTTTCAGGGAGAATTTGTCAAGGCAGCCAAGGTGATGATTCCCCTGGGGAATAGCTATCGGTATGTGATATTGACCAACGATTCGATAGATACCATACAGCTGAAATAATTGTAGGATCGGAACTGAAAACAGCATAATTCCGGACGGTACTAAAAATGGAGGAAATACAAATGAATCTGATGTTGATTGCGGCAGCCTTATTCGCGCTTTTTAAAGTCGTTGACGGGTACAAAAAAGGGATGATAAAGGAGGTGGTATCCCTGGTGACTCTGATCCTTATGGGGATCATGGTAGTTCTGATCAGCAAAGGCCTGCACAGCTATATGGAAAAAGAGGTGGTAGGGGTAATCATAGCCGTGGTACTGATGGCCCTGTTGGGAGTAGTGCACCATCTTTTGAATGTTGTCTTTTTCTCGGCTAAAATGATTTCAAAGCTGCCGGTAATCAGTTGGATCAACAAAGTGTTGGGGGCTGTCTTTGGAGTTCTGGAAGTGATTTTGACGCTGCAAATTATCTATGTATTCATTATGTATTTCGGACTGGGCATGATAGGTCAGCAGATTTTGGAATATACCAGGGAAAGTATAGTGTTGACCAAGATATATCAATATAATGTGGTTGCCAAGCTGGTGGAAAACCTGATGAACCAGCTTCCTGCGCTTCCCCTGTGATCGGTGAGAAAAATATTTAAAAAAATTTTCCAAAAACTGTTGACAGGGAGAAAAAGATGTGTTAATCTGTTAAAGCTGTCGCAGTGATACAGAGACAGCACGGAGCAAAAACATAGGACATAAGTTCAGAGCATTGATTCAGAATGCGGCTCCAAGCACCTTGACAAATAAACAGCAATGCAACCCTGAAAATTCTTTTAAAAACTTTCCTTATAAAAAGGAAAGAGGCTGAACCCAAATGGGGGAAGCAAAAGTAATTTCAGAGAACAAAACCTAAAAGACAGTAATGCCAGATGACAGAAACTGGCTTGGGTTAAACTTTAAACATGAGAGTTTGATCCTGGCTCAGGATGAACGCTGGCGGCGTGCCTAACACATGCAAGTCGAACGGAGTTACGATGAAACCTAGTGATTCGTAACTTAGTGGCGGACGGGTGAGTAACGCGTGGATAACCTGCCTTACACTGGGGGATAACACTTAGAAATAGGTGCTAATACCGCATAAGCGCACAGAGCCGCATGGCTCAGTGTGAAAAACTCCGGTGGTGTAAGATGGATCCGCGTCTGATTAGCTGGTTGGCGGGGTAGAAGCCCACCAAGGCGACGATCAGTAGCCGGCCTGAGAGGGTGAACGGCCACATTGGGACTGAGACACGGCCCAAACTCCTACGGGAGGCAGCAGTGGGGAATATTGCACAATGGGGGAAACCCTGATGCAGCAACGCCGCGTGAGTGAAGAAGTCATTCGTGATGTAAAGCTCTATCAGCAGGGAAGAAAATGACGGTACCTGAGTAAGAAGCCCCGGCTAACTACGTGCCAGCAGCCGCGGTAATACGTAGGGGGCAAGCGTTATCCGGATTTACTGGGTGTAAAGGGAGCGTAGACGGCCAGACAAGTCTGAAGTGAAAATCCAGCGCTTAACGTTGGAAGTGCTTTGGAAACTGCCGGGCTAGAGTGCAGGAGGGGCAGGCGGAATTCCTAGTGTAGCGGTGAAATGCGTAGATATTAGGAGGAACACCAGTGGCGAAGGCGGCCTGCTGGACTGCAACTGACGTTGAGGCTCGAAGGCGTGGGGAGCAAACAGGATTAGATACCCTGGTAGTCCACGCGGTAAACGATGATTACTAGGTGTCGGGGGGCTAGAGCCCTTCGGTGCCGTCGCAAACGCAATAAGTAATCCACCTGGGGAGTACGTTCGCAAGAATGAAACTCAAAGGAATTGACGGGGACCCGCACAAGCGGTGGAGCATGTGGTTTAATTCGAAGCAACGCGAAGAACCTTACCTGACCTTGACATCCCAATGACCGGACAGTAATGTGTCCTTCCCTTCGGGGCATTGGAGACAGGTGGTGCATGGTTGTCGTCAGCTCGTGTCGTGAGATGTTGGGTTAAGTCCCGCAACGAGCGCAACCCCTATCCTTAGTAGCCAGCATAAAGATGGGAACTCTAGGGAGACTGCCGGGGATAACCCGGAGGAAGGCGGGGACGACGTCAAATCATCATGCCCCTTATGGCCAGGGCTACACACGTGCTACAATGGCGTAAACAAAGGGAAGCGAAGCCGTGAGGTGGAGCAAATCCCAAAAATAACGTCCCAGTTCGGATTGTAGTCTGCAACTCGACTACATGAAGCTGGAATCGCTAGTAATCGCGGATCAGAATGCCGCGGTGAATACGTTCCCGGGTCTTGTACACACCGCCCGTCACACCATGGGAGTTGGAAATGCCCGAAGTCAGTGGCCCAACCGAGAGGGGGGAGCTGCCGAAGGCAGGTTCGATGACTGGGGTGAAGTCGTAACAAGGTAGCCG
>OFGF01000799.1_pt1 | contig 23805 bp, 24 predicted proteins | sample 1521711 | NCBI WGS metagenome assembly OFGF01 (sample SAMEA3504092, study PRJEB24116) | mouse gut metagenome | biome: mouse gut; feature: mouse-associated habitat; material: faeces | place: Denmark | collected 2011 | reverse complement strand
TGCGAGGTCTGCGAAGCAGGAAGCCCATTGGCTTTAGACGATGGGTGGTTCACCATTTTTAAGAATATCTCTATAATGAGACATCATACGGAAAGAAGGGCAATAAGATGAAATTTACAAAAATGCAGGGACTTGGTAATGATTATGTCTATGTTAATGGATTTACAGAAAGTGTGGAGAATAAAGAAGAGGCAGCAAGGTTGTTAAGTGACCGACATTTTGGAGTGGGTTCGGACGGTTTGATCCTGATTAACCCATCGGAAGTGGCAGATTTTGAGATGGAGATGTATAATGCGGATGGTTCACGGGGAAAGATGTGCGGAAATGGTATTCGATGCGTGGCAAAGTATGTGTACGATTATGGACTCACAGACAAGACAAAGATATCCGTAGAGACATTGGGAGGCATTAAATACCTGGATCTTACGGTGGAAGATGGAAAAGTAGTGCTTGTGAGAGTGGATATGGGAGAGCCGATTCTGGAAGCAGATAAGATACCGGTTGCTGCGGGGAAAGAAAAGGTGATAGATGAGCCGATCGTGGTGGATGAAAAAGAGTATCGGACAACTTCTGTGTCCATGGGCAATCCGCATACGGTAGTCTATATGGATGAGATTGCAACGCTTGATTTGGAAAAAATCGGGCCGGGATTCGAATGTCATCCTTGGTTTCCGGACAGAGTGAATACGGAATTTGTGAAAGTGATAGATGATACGCTTTTGGAGATGCGTGTGTGGGAGAGAGGCTCCGGCGAGACGCTCGCCTGCGGTACCGGAGCGTGTGCGGTGGCAGTAGCAAGTATTCTGAACGGCCTGGCGAAACGTGAGGTGACGGTACGGCTTCTTGGCGGAGAACTTAAGATTGAATGGGATGAGAAGACGAATCATGTTTTCATGACCGGACCGGCAGCGGTAGTGTTTGACGGAGAGATTGCACTTATATGAAATTGGAAGGAACGTCTATAAAACAGGACTTTTTGAAATTTATTATCCCATCTGTCATTGCACAATGGGTATTCACCTTATATACGATGATAGATGGGATATTTGTGGCGCGAGGAGTATCGGAGATCGCGCTGACGGCGGTAAATATTTCCTTTCCGTTTGTGGCAGCGTTGTTCTCGATTTCTTTGTTGTTTGCGGTAGGAACATCAACGGTAGTTGCGATTTTGCTTGGCGAGGGCAGGCAAAAAAGAGTAAATGAAGTATTTACCCAGAATATCACAGTACTTGTGGTAGTATCACTGGTAATCACGGCTGTGGTTTTGCTGAATTTGGAAGGGTTCGCGAAGTTTCTTGGGGCTACGCAAGGTTCGCTTCCTTATGTGAAAGAATATATCGGTTCATTAGCGCCTTTTGCGGTTGCTTTTATTCTTTCCTATTCTTTTGAAATTTTGATTAAAACGGATGGCTATCCCCAAAAAGCAACGGCGATCGTTGTGGTCGGGGCGGTTATGAATTGTATTCTGGATTATCTTTTTGTAATCGTTTTTCATTGGGGAGTATCGGGAGCGGCGGTTGCAACGGGCATTTCACAAGTGTTTGTGATTGTGTTGTATTTGTGGCATTTCTTAGGTCCAAAAGCAACACTGCGCTTCACAAAATTTAGATTAGACTTAAAGCTTATCGGAAGGGAATTCAGAAATGGTCTTTCCTCCGGTGTGACGGAAATGTCCGCAGGAATTATCGTATTCTTTTTTAATCTTGCCATTACGCGTTATATCGGAGAGGATGCATTGGTAAGTTATACCATTGTCTCTTATATTAATTCTATCGTAGTAATGTCTATGACTGGAATTGCGCAGGGAAGTCAGCCGTTGATTAGCTATTATCATGGAAAAAAAGAAACTGCAACATGCAGAAAATTACTGAGATATGGTCTGATATCAGCAGCGGTGTTTTCGCTGGCATCAGTCGCTATCTGTGTATTTGGAGCGAAAGGAATTGTTTCGCTTTTTGTATCGGCAGAATTGTCTGAGCTTCGAAGCTACTCGGCAAATGTTTTGCGGATATTTAGTTTATCCTTTTTGATTGCAGGATATAACGTTGTGGTTGGAGGATATTTTACATCGATTGAATATGCTTATTCAGCGATAATCATTACATTGGCGAGAGGATTTGTGACACTTCTTAGTGCCTTAGCGCTGATGATCGCAATATTTGGCGGGAGAGGCATCTGGTGGGCCCCGCTGGTGTCGGAAATCATGTGTCTTGTACTTACGGCAGCGTTGTTTCGGCGCTATCGAAAAAGAAAATAGAAGAGAAAAATATGCCTGAAATTGTCGAGGGAAGTTCGTTGACATTTCAGGCGCATTTGTTATAATTTATGTATCGGCTCACAAGTCTGGGAGCTTGTATTCTTGATTTTATCTAAGATATCCAGAAGATATCGACATATCCTATATTATATTTTCGCGACGAATTCCCGGTTATGGAATGCATATTTGAATGAGGAGGTGGAAGGTACTTTGTGTCCTGTTGACACCAAAATTGTAAAGAAGGTATTACAGACGTATAAGAAAAGACTTTTGCAGATTCATGAAAGAATGCTGGAATTGTATGAAGAAGTCCGGAATCTGGAATCGTGTATGATGTCTATGGAAGATTCCTTTAAAATACATGAGAATACAGAAGAGAAAGAGCTAAGAGGTTTGCTTTTAAGACATAAAAATTTTGTGGAAATGCAAATTTTTGAAGTTTATTTAGAGATGCACAGGCTAAATGAAGAGGAGGAAAGTATCCACAGGATCTGGCGTTGTTTCCAGGCGCTGGAAGAAAAGGAAAAAGATGTTTTGAGGCAAATATATGTAGAGGGAAACTCTTACAAAGAGGCGGAGATTGCAAGCAAAGTGTCACATAAAACATTTGAAACCATGAGAGCGAATGGGGTGAGACGGATCATAGAATGGTATCAGAGTGATTTGAGCAATGAAGAAATTATCTGTAAGAAAATGCAGAATCAGTCGGAGGCGCAAGGCGAATAAGACAAACTTGGAATGTATATATTATATAAACATGTGTCTGGAGTTTCTCGATGGAATTTTGGAAAAAATACAGATTTATGATGTTTCTTATGTTAGTAATGGTTGTGGCGGCTGGGAGATATATGACGGGAATCATACATGTTACCAACAATGTGAATGGAAAAGAGCTTCCGATCTACTCCGTGGAAACGGAAAAAAAGCAGGTTTCGCTTACGTTTGATGCGGCTTGGGGAAATGAAGATACCGATACTATACTTGATATTTTGAAAAAACATAATTTGCATGTGACATTTTTTATGACCGGAGGATGGATGGAGAAGTATCCGGAAGATGTGAAGAAGATTTATGAAGCGGGGCATGATGTCGGAAATCATAGTGAGACGCATAGGAACATGAGTCAGTTTTCGGTAAAAGAGCAAAAAGAAGAGATAATGATTCCGCATCAGAGAATAAAAGAGCAGCTAGGGATAGACATGAATCTGTTTCGGATGCCATATGGCGATTACAATAACGAAGTGGTTCTGACGGTACGGGAATCTGGATATGAACCAATTCAATGGTCGGTAGACAGCCTGGACTGGAAAGATTATGGTGCGGACAGCATTGTGAATACGGTGCTGAATCATGAAAGCCTGACAAATGGAGCTATCATACTTTGTCATAATGGAGCGAAGTATACGAAAGATGCACTGGAAAGGTTGATCGTAGGGCTTGAGGAAAAGGGATACGAGATTGTGCCGGTATCGAAGTTGATTTACAAAGGCAGCTATCATATGGATGTGAGCGGAAGACAGATCAAAGATTAAAAGAGTGTTTGATTGAAGCACAATGGAGGAAAATATAGGATTATGATTGATGATAAGTATGTAAAGAAGGTTCTGTGTGAACGAAACAAGAGACGCATGGAAATACATAAGAGAATCATGGAGTTATATGGAGAAATGCAAGATTCCGATGATATGATACGCTCTATGGCTGCTTCAAAGATATCCTATGATTGGGAAAGAAGAAAAGGCGCTGTGAAAAAGGATTTGGGAGACTGGCTTTTCTTGCATAAGCAACTTATAAAAAATCAGAACAGAGAAATCGAGGTTGAACTTTGGAATCTTACGCAGGAAGAAGAACGAATGAATCGTATCTGGGTGTGTTTTCGAACATTAGAAGGGAAAGAACAAGAATTTTTACAGAAGCTCTATGTAGAAGGGCATGCGTATAAAGATGTGGAAAGGGAAAGTGGGCTGTCTCATAAATCGTTTGAGACAATTAGGGCAAAAGGCGTAAAGAGGATCATACAGTTGTATGAATCTGAAATGAGTAATCAGGAAATCATAGAACAAAGTGGGCAAGCCCATTTCAACTCCCAAGCCCCTCACTCATGAGGGGCTTGCACGCTTTGCGCGCCGAGCGTGGTCAGCTTTTGCTGACTGCTTCCGCTCACGCGAGTGCGTATCCGCCCGGAGGGGTTTATGATATAGGAAAGTACGAACTTTCCTATATCAAAATAAAAGGATTGCAATATCTGCAATCCTTTTAGTGTGTACTTTGACGCTAGTCGGAGTGACGTGATTCGAACACGCGACCTCTACGTCCCGAACGTAGCGCTCTACCAAGCTGAGCCACACTCCGAAGAGCTACGGGTAAAGGACTCGAACCTTTACTAACAGAGTCAGAGTCTGCTGTGCTGCCATTACACCAACCCGCATTATCTCTGTTCGGCTTTCGCAACGAACAAACTTATTATATCAAATCCTAAAAAAAAATCAAGCCCCTTTTTGGAAAATTTGTGACTAAAATGTGACTTAATATGCGCGGAGCTTTTGTGAAAAGTATACAAAGAACGGCTGCCGAAAATTTTCTGTTTTTCAAAGAAAAAGCTTACAAATTATCAGAAAAGAGTTATAATGGATATAACGAAACTATATGACTTGCAGAGTTGAAAGTAAGGAGATGATTATGATGACGGATAATATTATTATCACGATTGGAAGACAGTTTGGAAGCGGCGGACACGAGATTGGAAATAAACTGGCAGAAAGGCTGGATATTCCATTGTATGATCACAATCTGATGCGTATGGCAGCTAAGGAACTGAATCTGGATGAGGGAATGGCGAAAGAGGCCGATGAGACGATGCTTGGGAAATTTTTATCAGCATATGTAGTTGGAATCGGAAGCTATACGATGTTCATGGACGGAAAAGAAGGAACAGAACCAATCAGTGACAGAATGTATGCAAGCCAGACAGAGTTGATTAAAAAGTTGGCGAAGAGAAGTTCTTGTGTCATTGTTGGGAGGTGTGCAGATTATGTGTTGGGGGATTACTCCAATTGTCTCAATACATTTATTTATGCATATGAAGAGGAAAGAATCCGCAGAATCATGAGAATCTATGAACTTACTGAAAAGGAAGCAAAAGATAAGATAAGGAAAGTAGACAGAGAACGAAAACTTTATTATGAGGCACATACTGGCAGGAAATGGGGCAGCATAGAGGCACATCAAATGTTGCTTAACAGCAGCCTTTTAGGGGTAGAAGGCGTGGTCGATATTTTGGAAGCGATATATCGCAGGAAAATGGCAGAGAAAACGGATTAGGGACTTTCCTAATCCGTTTTATATCCGTATTATAAGAGAATCAATAAATTGTGGGAGAGAAAGTGATGGCAGTAAAAAGGAAAGCTTACAAAAGAATTTTTTTGATCGTAATAGATTCATTGGGCATTGGTGCGGCAAAGGACGCGGAGCAATTTGGAGATGCAGGAGCAGATACGCTTGGCCATATCGTAGAACATGTAAAGGACATTCAGATACCGAATCTAAGAAAAATGGGGCTTGCCAATCTGCATCCGTCGCAATACCTGGGAAAGGAGAAAGAGCCGGTAGCTTGTTATGCAAAGCTTCATGAGAAAAGCTGCGGAAAAGATACGATGACGGGGCACTGGGAGATGATGGGCCTGCATATCACAGCCCCCTTTTTGACATTTACGGAACATGGATTTCCGAAGGAATTGATAGAGGAACTGGAAAAAAGATGCGGCAGAAAGATAATCGGAAATAAAAGTGCCAGCGGAACAGAAATTCTGGAGGAGCTTGCCGAAGAGGAGATTGCGACAGGTCATATGATCGTCTATACTTCTGCAGATTCTGTATTGCAGATTTGCGGAAATGAAGAAACATTTGGTTTGGAAGAATTATACCGTTGCTGTGAAATTGCAAGGGAATTGACAATGAGGCCGGAATGGAAGGTAGGCAGGGTCATTGCAAGACCATATACAGGCATGAAAAAAGGAGAATTCAAAAGAACGGCAAACAGACACGATTATGCATTGAAACCTTATGGGAAGACAGTGTTAAATGCATTAGAAGAAGCAGGTTATGATGTGATTTCGGTTGGGAAGATCAATGATATTTTTGCCGGAGAGGGGATTACAAGAGCATATAAATCTCAGTCCTCCGTACATGGGATGGAGCAGACGATCGAGATTGCGAAAGAGAAATTTTCGGGACTTTGTTTCGTGAATCTTGTGGATTTCGACGCCGTATGGGGACATAGAAGAGATGTATATGGATATGCAAAAGAGCTGGAGAAGTTTGACAGAAAACTGGAAGAATTGTTGACGGTTTTAACAGAAGAGGATTTGCTTATGATTACGGCAGATCATGGTACCGATCCAACATACAAAGGAACAGATCACACAAGAGAAGATGTTCCGCTGCTTATATATTCAAAGGAAATGGAAAAAGGCGGACAGATGGAAGAGCAGGAGACTTTTGCAGTGATTGGAGCAACGATTGCTGATAATTTTGATATAAAAATGCCAGAAGGAACGATTGGTCGTTCTATCTGGCAATGAAAACCTATTTATTTTTGCGGGATGGCTCTTTTTAAAATCGGACCAAGTATACTGGCTGTGATAATTTTTATGGCATCTCCGATAAGGTATGGCAATACGCCTGCAGCAAGTGCTGCAAAGAAGGAAAGATTTGCCATTTTTGCAAGCCAGATTGTACCAAAGAGATACAGGATGGCCGTTCCGATCATCATGCCGAGGATGGACCAGAGTTTATGCATACGAAAATGATGGATAAACCAGCTGCTTATAACAATAAGGAAAAGATATCCAATTAAATATCCTCCGGTTGGACCTGCAAGCTTTCCAAAGCCCCCGGAAAAACCAGAGAAGACTGGAAGACCGATAAAACCAAGGAAAAGATAGACAAGGCAGCTTATCAGTCCATGTACGGGGGTTAAAATATATGCCATGATATAAAGTACTAATGTGGCAAAGGAAAGCGGCACCAGGCTTATCGGAAGCGGTATGGCAAAGGGACTGAAAATGCACATGAGTGCAGTCATCAGTGCAATGGATACCATTGTATGGATTGGTTTTGCAGAGGATTGAGGTTTCATTTTAAGCATTCCTTTCTTTGCGAATATATCAGTTGTTTCAGTTTCGACTTTGACTTTTCTATTATAGAGAAAATTATCAGAAAATACAAACAGAAAATTTTACAATTCACGCAGAAATGATTGAATAAAAATTAGAAAACTCATAAAATAAATGAAAGAAAATCTATAGACGAGGGGGAAGTCATATGGGTAGAAGATGTAGCCTTTGCGGCGGAAAAATGTCTGGGAAGCGTTGTACAGAGTGTGGGCTTGATAACTCCATCAATGACCGAAACCGTATGAGAAATGTGCGTTTGGAACACCCGGTATCAGAGAAGCGTGTTTCTGTACAAAAAAAAGAAATTGATGTAGGAAAGAATGTTGTTCAAAGGAATAACAGCAAAAATAGTCATGGTGCAAAGAATAAAAAATCTGGCAAGGCGGCTAGGATTATCCCAATTCTTTGTGCTGTTATCCCGTTGCTGATCGCATTTGTCCCAGACATTGTAAAACTGTTGTCGACAATGGGAACAGGGACGCCGGAAGCAGTTATGGAGTATGAATATGATGAATACGAATGGGTGACAAGAGAGATACCACAAGAAGGAGAAGGCTTTGCAGGTGCGTTTGCAGGCGGTGTCTATAAGGTAGGCGTACATATACCGGAAGGTATTTATGAGATACAAATTCTAAAAGGAATTGGCGGCATTGATGTGAAAGATGACGAAAATGCTATTTATATATATCGGAGCATGGGTGACGAAGGAGACGTAGCCGGATATGAAGATATCCGTTTATATAATGGGGCACAAGTCAGAGTAGACAGTGGCACGATAATACAATTTGTGACCGAGAATGCGCAGCCACTTGTGCAGGAATGTCTGGAGAATCCGCTGAAAGATAATTATGTATTGGATCATACTGTTACGGTAGGGGTGGATGGACCAGCTCCGGGTATTTATGATATCAGATGGGAAAAAGGTTCCGGATGGATTGAATATATGATGCCACAATGGGATTACAGCCAGACAATTTTTCTCAATAATTACTATTATAATGGGGATGGAACCGCAGAACAGAACCCAGATCCGGTATATAAAAATGTAGTGCTGCCGGCAGGAATGGAACTTATAGTAGAAGACGAGGCAAAATTTACATTGATTCCAAGCGAAGGGTATCATGAAGAAAATATAGATAGTTATTATGAAGAATATTAAATATCGATTTAGACAGGATTTTATCATATTCGCGCAGAAATAGTTGCATAAAAGCAAAAGAAGGCATACGATAAGCAAAAGAAAACGAAAGGAGGGACTGTAATGGGAATGATAGACGCAACGACGATGATGCTTATCTGGCTGGCACTGGTAATTGTTTTGATCGTAATTGAAATATTTACGGTGGGACTTACTACAATATGGTTTGCAGGCGGAGCGCTGGCAGCGATTGTAATCAATCTGCTAGGATTAGGAATGGTTTGGCAGATTATTGCATTCTTAGTTGTATCCGGCGTACTGCTGTTTTTTACAAGACCGTGGGCACTTAAGTATATCAATTCCAATCGTGTGAAAACGAATTACGAAGGTGTGATCGGTAAGGTGATTAGAATTACCGAAATCGTAGATAATATGAACCAGACAGGAAAGGCAGTTGTAAATGGTCAGGAATGGTCGGTCCGTTCAGAACAAGATAAGGTCATATTAGGAGAAGGAACTTTGGCGAAAGTAGTCAAAATTGAAGGCGTAAAATTAATTGTAAGAGTATATGAGGAGGAATAAGTTATGATGAAGTTTAATGTAGGAGCGCTTGTTGGCGGAACACTTTTATTAATTGCGATTATTATTGTTATCTCTTGTATCAAGATTGTACATCAGGCACAGGCACTTGTTGTGGAAAGACTTGGTGCATATCAGGCAACTTGGAGTGTGGGAATCCACTTTAAGATTCCGATTATTGAAAGAGTGGCAAGAAGGATTGATTTAAAAGAGCAGGTAGTGGATTTTGCCCCACAGCCGGTAATCACAAAAGATAATGTTACAATGCAGATTGACACGGTTGTATTTTATCAGATTACGGATCCGAAGTTATTTTGTTATGGAGTAGCAAATCCGATTATTGCGATTGAAAATTTAACAGCGACAACACTTCGTAATATCATTGGTGACATGGAATTGGATCAGACGCTTACATCCAGAGAGACTATCAATACGAGAATGCGTTCTGAACTTGATGTGGCGACAGACCCTTGGGGAATCAAAGTAAATCGTGTAGAGCTTAAGAATATTATTCCGCCGGCAGCGATTCGTGACGCGATGGAAAAACAGATGAAGGCAGAGCGTGAGAGACGTGAGGCAATCCTTCGTGCAGAAGGTGAGAAGAAGTCTACCGTGCTTGTTGCAGAAGGTAACAAACAGTCCGTTATTCTTGAAGCGGAAGCGGAGAAACAGGCAGCAATTCTTCGGGCAGAGGCGCAGAAAGAAAAGATGATCCGCGAGGCAGAAGGTGAAGCAGAAGCAATCCTGAAAGTTCAGCAGGCAAATGCAGATGGTATCCGTTTCCTGAAAGATGCAGGAGCAGATCAGGCAGTACTTACTATGAAGAGCTTAGAGGCATTTGAAAAGGCAGCGGATGGCAAGGCAACAAAGATTATTATCCCATCTAAGATTCAGGAAGTTGCAGGGCTGGTGCAGTCTGTAGCTGAAATCGCGAAAAGTGCGGACCAAAAGCCAAACGCATAAAATATAAAACGACAGAAAAAATGGCGTTAGTTCCAAAGGAGAGTACGAGTGCGGATATTAGTTTTAGAAGATCAAAAAGAAAGTAAAGACGCATTGCTGAGGATACTAGGAGAGATTTCTCCCAGTATTCAGGTTATAGGTGTATCTTGTATTGAGAAAGCAAGAGAGCATCTTGCAAGAAAAGAAAGAATAGATTTGTTCTTGCTGGATGTGAATTTGATTGAACATGACAAAGAGGATGTTTCCGGGATTACCTTTGCTATGGAGATAAGGGAACAGATAAGATATGAATTTACCCCAATTGTGATGATCACGTCTGTGCCGGGCATGGAGATGGAAGCATATCGGAAAATACATTGTTATCAATACATTTTAAAGCCGTTTGAGCGCAGAGAAGTGGAGGCTGTTGTAAAAAAGGTAATGATGCATACAAAGGCAGAAGAAGGAAAATATATTGTCATTAAAAAAGATGGTATTAATTATAAAGTTCCAATCCGGGAAATTGTTTATATCCGAGCGGTACCTCGGGGAATCTGTATTTACATGAAAAAAGATTCTATGGAAGTAAAATATGTGTCCATCAAACAGATCCTGGAAAAACTTCCGAAGGAAGAGTTTCTGCAGTGCCACAGAATGTTCGTGGTACATAAACCGTATATCGAATATTATGATCTGGTGAATCGCATTATTAAGATGAAGTATTGCAGTGAAATGATTGATATCGGGGTGACCTATAAAGAGGAAATCAGAGGGCAAATGGATGATTAGCAAGGGGAAAAAGTTCTTTTATCGTATATTTTGCATATTGGCGCTTTTGATTGCAATCTATCTTCTTGTAGATTTGAAAGTAACCCGAACCTTAGATCCGCGGATTTTATTACTGTTTCTGCTGCTTTTCGTGATGGTAGTATGGGGAATCATTGACTGGAAAATGAATTATGATGTGATTTGCAAGCAGGAAGAAGAACTGAAAATGTATCAGCTTTATATTCAGCCGTTGGAAGAGCTGGTAAAGGAGATCCGGGCGAGACAGCATGAATTTGACAATCATATGAACGCAGTGCTCAACATGCATTTAACGGTAGACAACTATGAAGAATTGGTGGAGCGGCAGTCATTATATATCAAAGAAGCAATTGATACGGATGCGAAAGAGTATTTGTCATTGCTTCGGATTAGTGATAAAATCCTTGCAGGCTTTCTGTACAGTAAAATTATTAGTGCGAAAGGAAATGCCCGTACCATTTTGGATGTCAGACAGACAGAGATTGTATCAAAAGTATCAGAACATGATGTTATTGAAATGATAGGAATTCTGATTGACAATGCCTATGAGGCATGTACCGGAGAAAATCAGAAAGTGATCATATCATTGGATTCCATAGAAGACAGAATTGTATTTGAAGTAAAGAATGAAGTGTTTGACGTGGAAATGAGTGATATTCAGAAGTTTTTTGTGAAAGGCTGGTCGACAAAAGAAAAAAACGGAAGCAGGGGGTTAGGATTATATCGTGCCAAACAGCTTGCGGATAAAACAAAAAGCGAGATTACGGCAAGCCTGGAAACAATAGAAGGAAAGAAATATATAAGTTTTCATGTAATGATTTAAATAAATCGGGGACGCAGACTTCTTTAATGCTGCGTCCCCAATTTGGTATATAATAGGTTTTAAACTTCCGGTACGATATATTCTAAAACATGGTCATCCATGACATAGCCGTTTCCGATATCGGTTACTTCATCTCTTACGATTTCAAATCCCCAATGTTTATAAACGTCTAAGGAATGTGTGTTGTATTTGTTGCAGGTGAGCCAGATTTTCTTAACTCCTTTTTCCTGACAGATTTTTACGAGTTCGTTAAAGGTGTTTGAGCTTAAGTGCTGGCCTCTTGTTTCATTTAAAAGATAAAGTTTACTTAAGAACATGGCGCCATCTTCGATATGGTATCCGGTATAACCACTCATCATATAATGGGCGTCGGAGATTAGATAGTATTCATAGCCGTCAGCGATTTGCTGTTTCAAAGCATCGTAGGACTGGAATTTTTCTAACATGTAGTCGATTTGTGGTTTGCTGAGAATGGAAGGAAAATATTCGTTCCAGATTTCTTCGGCGAGTGATGCTATCCCGAAAATTTCAGCGTCGTTTACTGCAGGAATTAATCTGATTTTTTTCATTTGCTGTGCTCTCCTTTTTATCTCTTTTTATACTTTTTAAATAGCAATATAAATGATATGATATGATTATATAAAAAATGGACAAAAGATACAACAAAAGATTTTCACCGGAGGATAGTATGAATAGTTTTGTGACATTACGCGATGTGAAAAAAATATATCAGATGGGTGAGGTTAAGATAGCGGCAGCAGATGGGATCAGCTTTAGAATTGAGAAGGGAGAGTTTGCTGTGGTAGTGGGACCGAGCGGTGCAGGTAAGACGACGGTTCTTAACATTCTGGGAGGAATGGATACTGCAACCAGCGGAGAGGTCTGGGTCGATGGAATCGAGATTACCGGATATACCAACCGTCAGCTGACAACATACCGAAGAGATGACATTGGATTTGTATTCCAATTTTATAATCTGATTCCGAACCTGACTGCAAAAGAAAATGTGGAATTGGCGCTTCAGATTTGCAAAGACCCGCTGGATGCAAAGAAAGTCCTTGAAGAAGTCGGATTAGGGGAACGACTGGATAATTTTCCGGCACAGTTATCGGGAGGGGAACAACAGAGGGTTTCCATCGCAAGAGCGCTTGCGAAAAATCCTAAATTATTGCTGTGTGACGAGCCGACGGGAGCCCTCGATTACAATACCGGAAAGTCTATTTTGAAACTGCTGCAGGATACGTGCCGCAGGAAAGGGATGACGGTTGTGTTGATCACGCATAATTCTGCGATTGCGCCGATGGCCGATAAAGTAATTAAAGTGAAGAATGGAAAAGTGGCGAGCTTGGTCATCAATGAGAATCCGATTCCGGTGGAGACTATAGAATGGTAATGGAGAATATACGATAGAAGAAAAGTGAGAATGCGGATATGAAAAAGAGAGCAGTCAGGAAAGATTTTTATATGGAAATCAAAAAAAGTAGGGGGCGTTTTTTGTCCATATTTTTTATCGTTGCGCTTGGAGTGGCATTTTTTTCCGGAATTCGTGTGTCGGAACCAGATATGAGGCTTACAGGAGATGTATATTTTGACAACTATGATCTGATGGATATCAAGGTACAAGGAACACTTGGAATCACACAAGAGGACGTCTCTGCATTAAAGCGAATGGAGCAAGTAGCATATGCAAAGCCCGGATACAGCGTGGATGTACTTTTGACAGATTTGGATGAGAGCCAGCATGTGGTACATGTAGAATCCATCCTGAAAGATATGAATGAGATTATTGTACAAGAAGGAAGACGTCCTGAAAAAGAAGGCGAGTGTATCGTAGACATAGATCTTCTGGAATCTACGGGATATGAGATTGGCGATGTGATCACATTGGAATCCGGTAATGAGGAGGGGTTAGAGGATACCCTAAAGACGACACAGTTTCGGATTGTCGGTGCAGGAAGCAGCCCGGTCTATGTATCGTTAGGACGTGGTACGAGTCTTATCGGAACGGGAGAAGTCAGTGGATTCGCAGCAATTCTTCCGGATAATTTTGCGCTGGAAGTATACACAGAAGTTTATGTACAGGTAGAAGGTGCGAAGGATAAGGTTGCATTTATAGAAGAATACAGTTCTCTGATTGACGAAATGATCGAGCAGATAGAGGGAATCAAAGATTTCCGCTGCAAGAAAAGATATGAGGACATCAGGGAAGAGGCAGAAAGTAAGCTGGATGATGCAAAGAGCGATCTCGCAGATGGAAGGAAAAAAATAGAGGATGCCAAAAAAGAACTTATCGATGGAAAGGATGAAATCGAAAAGGCAAAAAGAGAGCTGGAAGATGGAAAGAGGGAATCCGAAGAAGCGTTAAATGCAGCGCTTTCGGAAATCAAAGAGGGCGAAGAAAAGATTCGGGATGCGAAGAATCAGGTGGCATCCGGCTGGGAGCAGTTAGAAATTGGCAAACGGACGCTGGCAGAAAAGGAAGCAGAGTTAGCAAAAGGAGAAGCTCAGTATAAAGAGGGCGCCAAACAGCTTGCGGCAGGGAGAGAAGAATTAAGAGGAAAAGAAGAAGAATACCTTGCACAAGCCAATGCAGCAAGAGCTGCTTTGGAGGAAGGAAAGCAAAAGCTGGAGGCTTGGCTTACTCCGCTTGAGGAAAAATTAGAGTTGCTGACACTGGAAATCGAGCAGTTGAAGGCAGAGGGAAAGATAGAAGAGGCTGCAATGCAGCAGGCCATTTATGATCAGATAGCAGAACAGGTGGAAGCGGCAGAGGCGGCTTATGAGGCACAGCGGCAGACGGTAGAGCAAGGACTTTTGGAAGGCGCTTCTGGGATAGAAGCAGCAAAGGCGGTTCTGAAAGAACATGAAGAGCAACTGGAAGGGGTTAGGCAGCAGCTAGAGGCTGGAAAAGAAGAAATTGCAAAAGGCAAGAATAATCTGGAAATCAGCAGAAATGATTTGATTGCAGCGGAAGATGAAATCAAGATAAATGAGTCAAAACTGGTAAAAGGCCGTATTGATTATGAGGCTGGCAAGAAAGAGGCAGAAGCAAGGCTTGCTGATGGGGAACAAAAGATCAAAGAAGGAGAATCCGAATTAGAAGATGGCGAAAGAGAGCTAAAGAAAGGCGAGGAAGAATTAAAAGAAGGCGAACAAAAGGTTGCGGATGCAGAAGCAGAAATTGCGAAGATTGAAATGCCAAAATGGTATGTACAGGATCGGGATTCATTGCCGGAACACAGCAGTTTCGGAGAAAACGCAGATCGTATGAAGGCAATCGGGCAGGTCTTTCCGGTGTTATTCTTCCTTGTGGCGGCGCTTATCAGCCTTACGACGATGACGCGAATGGTGGAAGAGCAGAGAACACATATCGGTACGATGAAGGCATTAGGCTATGGAAAACGGACGATTGCAGGGAAATATTTAAAATATGCATTTCTTGCGACCGTTGGCGGCAGTATTCTTGGCGGTCTGATTGGCGAAAAAGTGATTTCTTATATTATTATCATTGCCTATCGAATTATTTATCCGCATATGGATACGATGGAGATTCCATATCAGGCAGGATATATTTTACAGGCAGGACTTGCAGCCCTGGCATGTACGATGCTTGCGACGATCCTGGCGTGCTACAAAGAACTGGCAGCGCAGCCGGCAGTTCTGATGCGGCCGCCGGCACCGAAACAGGGAAAGCGTATTTTCATGGAGCGAATTCCATTTATCTGGAATCATCTAAGCTTTATCTGGAAATCCACGATTCGTAATCTGTTCCGTTACAAAAAGAGATTTTTTATGACGGTATTTGGGATTGGCGGTTGTATGGCGCTTATGATCGTAGGCTTTGGATTGAAGGATTCTATTTTTGATGTAGGGCAGCTGCAGTATAAGGAAATTCAGCTTTATGATGCGATCATTTATCTAAGAGACGATATTTCTTTGGAAGAAGAGGAAGCAATGTTTGCGGCGATTCACAGGGAGCAAGGAATCCAAGAGTATTCGAGAGGGCTTATTAAGAGCGTAGAAGGCAGCGAAGAAAAGGGGGCAAAAGATAAGGAAGAGCTTTATCTGTACGTCTATGGGAATATGGAACAGGTGGAGGATTTCCAGGTCTTTCGTGACCGAGTAAGTCATGAAATGTATGAACTTACGGATGACGGTGTTATTTTGACCGAGAAAATGGCGAAGAACCTGAATGCAAAAAAAGGCGACAGGATCTGGCTGACGTTGGATGGATCAGAAACAGAAGTGACAGTTACAGATATCTGTGAAAACTATATGAGTCATTATGTGTATATGACACCGAAGTTCTATGAAACTTTGTACAAAGAGAAACCAGAGTATAACAGCGTCGCTTTTAAGATGGAGGAGTATGATGAAGACGAGCTGTACGAGCTTGGAAAAACGCTTTTGAAAGAACAAGGGGTATTAAATGTCAGTTACACAAGCAGTGTAAAGGATAAGCTTGACGACATGTTAAAAAGTCTTAATCTTGTAATCGTGGTACTCATCGTTTCAGCGGGAATGCTTGCGTTTGTTGTATTGTATAATCTGAATAATATCAATATCAATGAAAGAAGACGTGAGCTTGCTACACTAAAGGTACTTGGCTTCTATGACGGGGAAGTAGGCGCATATGTATACCGGGAAAATATTCTGCTGACGCTAATCGGAGGTATTGCGGGTATTGTAATGGGCAAAATGCTTCATGGATTTATCATTGTAACGGTGGAAGTGGAGCAGGTAATGTTTGGACGTAATGTAGATTTGTCAAGTTTTCTTTATAGTTTCGCATTTACGATTGGATTCACTTGCTTCGTGAACTGGATCATGTATTTCAAATTAAAACGGATTAACATGGTGGAATCGTTAAAGAGCGTAGAATAATTTATGAAAAGTTTATAAAGTTCACAATTTTATTAGCACTCTGCTTAAAAGAGTGCTAATTTTCTGTTGACAATTGGAAGATACCGTATTAAGATAATACATGTTAGATAAGGGCGGGTAAAATCGCCGGACGATATTTGAATATAGAAGGAGTTGTGAAATATGGAAACAAAACGTGGAAGCCTTTCCATTAACAGTGAAAATATTTTTCCGATTATTAAGAAATGGATGTATTCAGACCATGATATCTTCGTAAGAGAGTTGATTTCTAATGGCTGTGATGCAATTACAAAATTAAAAAAATTAGATATGATGGGTGAGGTTGAGATTCCGGATGATTGGAAGGCAAATATTCAGGTGATTGCCAATCCGGAAGAAAAGACATTGAAATTCATCGATAACGGTATCGGTATGACGGCGGATGAGGTAGAAGAATATATTACGCAGATTGCATTTTCCGGCGCTACAGAATTCCTGGAAAAATACAAAGATAAAACAAACGAAGATCAGATCATCGGGCACTTTGGACTTGGATTCTATTCCGCATTTATGGTAGCAGATGAAGTGCACATTGATACACTGTCATACAAGGATGGAGCACAGGCAGTACACTGGACATGTGATGGCGGTACAGAATATGATATGACAGACGGCAATAAGACGACTGTTGGAACGGAGATTACATTATTCTTAAATGAAGACAGTGTTGCATTTTCCAACGAATACCGTGTACGTGAGGTGCTTGATAAATACTGTGCATTCATGCCGGTGGAAATTTTCTTATCCAAAGCAAACGCAGAGCAGGAATATGAGACGATTGACGAAGAAGAACTTCGTGAGGATGATGTTGTCGTAGAGCGTATTCATGAAGAAGCGAAGATGGAAGAACAGGAAAATGAAAATGGCGAAAAAGAGATGGTAGAAGTCTCTCCGGCTTGTGATAAAGTAAAGATCAACAAGCGTCCGGTTGCCATCAACGACACAACGCCGCTCTGGGCAAAACATCCAAATGAATGTGAGAAAGACGATTATATTGAGTTCTACCGCAAAGTATTTATGGATTACAAAGAACCATTATTCTGGATTCATTTGAATATGGATTATCCATTTAACTTAAAAGGAATCTTGTATTTCCCGAAGATTAATACAGAATATGAATCCATCGAAGGAACCATCAAGCTTTACAATAATCAGGTATTTATCGCGGATAATATCAAAGAAGTCATTCCGGAATTTTTGATGCTTTTGAAAGGTGTGATTGATTGTCCGGACCTTCCGTTAAACGTATCAAGAAGTGCGCTGCAAAATGATGGCTTCGTAAATAAGATTTCTGATTATATCAGCAAAAAAGTTGCAGATAAGTTATCTGGTATGTGTAAGACAGACAGAGAATCCTATGAAAAATATTGGGATGACATCAGCCCATTTATCAAATTTGGCTGCTTAAAAGATGAGAAATTCTGTGATAAGATGAGCGATTACATTTTATTCAAGGATTTGGAGCATAAATATCTTACTCTGAAAGATTGTGTAGAGGCTAACGGCGGCAATCTGGAGGAAGCAAAGAAAGAAGACAAAGAACAAAATAAAGAAGAAAACAAAGAAGAGAATAAGACCACCATCTTCTATGTGACAGATGAACAGCAGCAGAGCCAGTACATCAATATGTTCAAGGCAGAAGGAAAAGATGCAGTCATCCTGACACATAATATCGATTCTGCATTTATCACACAGTTAGAGCAGAGAAATCCGGTTACCTTCCAGAGAATTGATGCGGATGTTACGGATGATTTGAAAGAAGAAGTAACAAAGGAAGATGAGGAAGCATTAAGCAAACAAAAAGATGAATTGACCGAAATCTTCCACAAGGCGCTTGCAAATGATAAGTTGGAAGTAAAAGTAGAAAGATTGAAAAACGCAGATGTGGCTGCGATGATTACGTCTTCTGAGCAATCCAGACGTATGCAGGAAATGATGCGTATGTACAATATGTATGGTATGGATCCTTCTATGTTTGGAGACGAGGTAACCTTGGTGTTGAATGCAAAACATCCACTGGTTCAGTATGTATTAGAACATAAAGAGGGAGAGCATACAGGCATGTTCTGCCAGCAGCTTTATGATTTGGCAATGCTTAGCAACAAGCCATTGAATCCGGAAGCAATGACAAAATTCATTACAAGAAGCAATGAGATTATGATGCTGCTTGCAAAATAGGTAAATTAGGGAATAAAACAGGCAGTTTAGAAATAGACTGTCTTAAAAGGAGAGGCTGCGACTTGACTTGGTCGTGACCTCTCCTTGACTTTTTATGATATAGGAAAGTTGAAGTGGGTTTGCCCACTTTGTTTTTCGTACGTTTTTCTTTATTCATATCCAACCGCATCTTTTACGGTAATCTCTTTCTGACGAAAAAAGCGGCGTACCATCTCATCCCATGCGTATTCTAAAGATTTATCCAATGTAAATGTGGATAAAGATACTCCGGTGATGCATTTTAAGGCAGTACCGTCATATTTAAAATTCAGATATAAACCATTCACAGTATGTGAATCAAAGGCAAGTCCATTCTGAGTAAGAAATTTTTCCGTATTCGCATCCGAAAGCGAGAAAATAAGTTTCATGCCAAGCGGAGTACGTTTTCCCTTGATCAAGGAATAGCAGAATTCCTGAATCTCTTTCCAATAAGAAAACTTCCGATTCTGCAAGCGTTCGGCTGCTTCGGCAGTATCAAAAAAATCTTTATGTAGTTGTCCGTCTATGTGAAACGTATTGAAGGTAGCAATATCGCCTTCGATAAAATAAAATGCATGAAATGTATCTTTTAATAAAAGATGAGACATGCATGATTTGACATCTAATATTTCTAATGAAATCATATAAAAGTTCCTTTCTGTCTACACTATCCATATTATATCAGAATCTTGCCTCGATTGCATCTGGTGCGTTGACTTTTTTTGCGGGGCACATTATGATTAGAAATATAAATTTTTATCATAGATGACGAAGAATATAGGAGTTCAAAGAAAATGAAAGATTTAGAAACAAGCGGACAGCTGCTGAAACTTTTAGAGGAAGGGGTATCTTCGTTTCATACCATTCAGGCATCGGTAAAGCGGCTGGCACAGTCAGGGTTTCAAAGATTGCATCTGCGTGATAAGTGGGAACTTTGCCGGGGCGGAAAATATTATGTAGTTTATCATGGAACAACATTATTTGCCTTTACGGTTGCAGAAGAGTTTGTAGCAGAAGACGGATTTCGGATGGCAGCGGCACATGGAGATTTTCCCGGATTTCGGATCAAACCATCCCCGGATATGCATGATGGCGGTTATATGATGGTCAATACAGAAACATATGGCGGAGCCAATCTTGCGAGCTGGTTGGATAGACCATTATCTGTTGCGGGAAGAGTGATCTTAAAAAGTGAGAATCTGTTCTCGCCCAAAGAATGTTTTGTAGACTTTAAGAAGCCGATTCTGACTATTCCAAATGTCGCTATTCATATGAATCGTGAGTTGAATAAAGGAGTGGAGCTGAATAAGCAGACGCATATGCTCCCATTGGCGGGCATCATGGAAGAAGGAAGTTCTTTTATGGAGGTATTGGCAGAAAAGGCAGGTGTTTCCAAGGAAGAAATATTGGATTATGAGCTGAATGTGTATAATACAGATCCAGGAGCCTTAGTAGGCGTGAAGGAAGAGTTTATCTCAGCCCCAAGATTAGACAATCTGACTTCGGTACATGCGATTCTTACAGGGCTAACGGAAGGAAAGAGGACACATGGTATCAATATGGGAATCGTGTTTGATCATGAAGAAATCGGAAGCAGGACAAAACAAGGAGCCGGTTCCACGTTGCTTACCGTGGTTTTAGAGAAAATCTATGATGCATTTGGATATACAAGTTTAGAGATGCAAAGTGCAGTGGAGGACAGTCTTTTGATGTCCGTAGACGTAGCTCATGGATATCATCCATCCTACAAAGAAAAATACGACCCGACAAATCATTGTGTGTTAAATCAGGGGATTTGTATTAAAGAAGCAAGTACGCAGTCCTATGCTACGGATAGCGAAGCAATTGCAATCGTGATGCAGATTTGTGAAAAAGAAGGAATTGTTTTTCAGAAGGCAGTAAATCGTTCGGATATTCCAGGCGGCGGAACATTAGGCTCGATCGCGTCCTCAATGCTTCCGGTACGCACTGTGGATATGGGTGTACCGCTTTTGTCCATGCATTCGGCAAGAGAGATGATGGGAGCAAAAGATCAGGAAGAGCTGGTTCGGTATCTGAGGGCATATTTTTCTATAGAGGCATAGATTTGTGATGTAGTGTAAAAATATATTAGCAATAGTAGAGGAAACTACTGATGATAAATCAAAGAGCTCCATTCAAAAAGCAGAAAAGCTGCAATTTGGATGGGGCTATTCTTGTGCTTAAATATTATATTTTTCGGGTAAAATACTATAAATAATTATCCGGAGGTAAATATGATAAAAGGACGAATTTTAACAGAAAAAGTAATGGAAGATTTTTTAGAATATCTTAAGAACGAAGAAAAGAGTAAAAATACTATAGAAAAATATCTGCGGGATGTGCGTGCTTTTGCGGTATATCAAAATGGCATGGAGGTTACAAAAGAAACAGTTATTGATTATAAAAGTAAGTTGATTTCCAAAACTTATGCTGTAAGAAGTATCAATTCAATGTTGGCTTCCCTCAACAGCTTATTTTCATTTTTGGATTGGGGGGATTGTAAAGTGAAATCTATCAAACTTCAGAGACAGATTTATTGTCCAGAAGAAAAAGAATTGACTAAAGCGGAATATATGCGGCTTGTAAACACTGCAAAGAAGAAAGGTAATAAACGGTTAAATCTTGTTTTGCAGACAATATGCGGTACAGGGATTCGAGTAAGTGAACTACAATATATAACTGTTGAAGCAGTAAAAAGTGGTGAAGCGGTTGTATCACTAAAAGGTAAAACACGTTTGGTGTTTATTATAAAGAAATTGAAAAAGAAACTGCTTTGTTATGCAGCAGAGCAGAAAATAACATCAGGTGCTATATTCATAACGCGCAACGGCAATGTAATGAGTCGTACCAATATTTGGCGGGAAATGAAAAATCTTTGTGAGCAGGCAGGAGTGAGTTCGCAAAAAGTGTTTCCACATAATTTTCGGCATTTGTTTGCCAGAACTTTTTATAGCATTGAAAAAGATATTGCCAAGCTCGCAGATATTCTTGGTCATAGCAGTATTAACACTACGCGCATTTATATTATCACTACTGGTAATGAACATCGTCAGAGAATGGAAAATATGCGGTTAATAATATAGAAACCGCTGTAAAAACAGCGGTTTGGAACATAAACTGCATTATGTAATAATTTTGTGTTATACATATCTAATTGGAGACGATTATACTATATAGAACAAAAAAAAGCAATGATTTTTTACTTAAAAACTTACTAAATTTCTGATTATCTTTTCATAAGTTGGTAAATGCCGATATATCCCGTATTTTAGGGCTTTATCGGTATTTTCTTTTTGGAAGATACCTTGCATAAGCTGGCATTTACCAGCATGAAAATGCAACCAAAAGTAGTAAATGAGTAGTAAATATAAGCTCTGATATTAACAAGCTAGTCTTTCCAGTTCTGCTTTTGCAGATTGAAATGTACCGTGTGCATAATAGCCAAGTGTCATGGTTATGTTAGCGTGTCCCATGAGATATTGCAGGGTGTTTGGGTTCATTCCTCTGTTTGCCATATTCGTACAGTAAGTATGTCGGAATGAATGTGGTGTGATGTTCGGTAACTTGTCCGTGTGATACTTGTTATACTTCTTAATCAGTCCTCGCACCATGCCCTCATAGTTTCCTGCAACTTTAGGCAAGCCCTCACGGTTTAAGAATAGGAAATTGCTGTAACCACCTACAATCAGCGGTTGTGCCTTTCCTCTGTTTTTTAGTATTCTTTGGATTGCTTGATAAGCCCGTTCTGTCAATGGAAGTTCCCGTTTTCCGTTTTTGGTCTTAGGCGTTTCAATATAGTAGCCGATTTCGCTGTCTTTCAATAACTGGTGGTCTATATTGAGTATTCTGTTCTGCATATCAATATGCGTCGTCAGTCCGCAAAATTCAGAAATACGAAGTCCCGTTTCCAGCAGAAGCACAACCTCATCATAATACTTGCTGTAAATCTTATCCTTTTCCATAAAGGCAAGCAGGCGTTCTTCCTGCTCTGGTGTAAGGATAACTTTCTGCTCCGTATCATCTTCCAGAACATCACTTAGCTTAAATTCAAACGGGTTCTTTCTGATACAGTCGTCTTGTATCGCCATATAAAATGACGCTTTCAAGGAACGCTTATAGTTATCAATCGTTTTATAGGCATATCCTTTTTCACTCATTCTGATAGCCCATTCTTTAGCGTCCGACTGCTTGACAGTATCAATCGCCCTCATACCCAACGGGTCATTTTTCAGAGCGTTCATAAGATACTGTCGTCCTTTTTCAGTAGCCCTCTTGATGTTCTTTCTTTGACTGTTCTTTTTCTCGTAGAGCTGGCAGACTGTCATTTTACCGCCGACTGTGTTGATACCGTCGTTAAGGTCTTTTTTTATCTGTGCTTCTTTTTCCCTCAACGATATATCATCACGCTTTCCAGCAGGTGTCTTGTCTGTCGGTACAAGTTTCCAAGAATAGATAAATTGTGGCTTTCCGTATATATCGGTATATTTATAAACGTATCTTCCGTCTTTTCTCTGGCTCTCTCCATTACGCAAATTGCGATTTTTACTGTCTTTTCGTTTCACATTAGACATAGTGTAAAGCTCCTTTCCGTCATGGAATGAGCCGTGATACGCTATACCTTATTATACCATATCTACGGCTCAATGACATTAGATTTCGTCCAATGTATCTATGATTTTTTCAAATTGTTTTCGCTTAATCTGAATACGGTTGCCGTTCACGATAACCCAGCCAGCGTCAAGATTTTCTTCAGCTAATTTACGCAATTTCTTTTCGCCAATGCGGAAGTATTTAGACGCTTCTTCAATCGTCAGCGTATATTTTTCCCAGATAGGCACATCAGTATTGTTCATAATCTATGCACCCCCTTTACTGTGTGTCATTTTTTGCAAGCAGGCAGACGGCTTTGGAAAGCTCCGTTAGTATCTCAACTATTCCCATTCTT
>OFGF01000797.1_pt1 | contig 23819 bp, 24 predicted proteins | sample 1521711 | NCBI WGS metagenome assembly OFGF01 (sample SAMEA3504092, study PRJEB24116) | mouse gut metagenome | biome: mouse gut; feature: mouse-associated habitat; material: faeces | place: Denmark | collected 2011 | reverse complement strand
GCGGGCTACGTTGACCGAATTTATGCAGATTGAACTACTAATGTTCAATCTGATGGAGCAAATATCACGCTAAATGGGGGATGCAGAGGGCAGGGTATGCGGCTTTAGCCTTGTGATGGGGGTTAGGGGCCCTTAAGCATCCCGCCCGTTTCCCAGCAATGCCCTGCCCTCTGACTGACGGCCCCTTTGCCACCCACTCCCTACAATTCACTCATAATTCACCCTAACTGCAAAAATCCAGCGCCCCACTTCCCATCCTCCCCCCAATCTGCTATAATAACTAGAGTTTTCCATTACAATACAACACACAGGAGGCACACATGGCAGGTTCAACATATGGAACAATCTTTAAAATCACCACTTGGGGCGAATCCCACGGCAAAGGCATTGGCGTTGTCGTCGACGGCTGCCCGGCAGGCCTTGCGCTAAACGAGGATGACATCCAATCCTACCTCGACCGCAGGAAACCCGGCCAATCCCGTTACACCACACAGCGCAGCGAGGATGACGCCGTAGAAATCCTCTCCGGTACCTTTGAAGGCAAAACCACTGGCACGCCAGTTTCCTTAGCTGTCTACAACAAAGACCAGCGTTCTAAGGATTACGGCAACATAGCCCTGTGCTACCGCCCTGGCCACGCGGACTATCCCTTCGACTCTAAATACGGCTTCCGGGACTACCGGGGCGGCGGGCGCTCTTCTGGTCGGGAAACCATTGGGCGCGTAGCCGCAGGCGCCATTGCCGCCAAAATATTAGCGCAATTGGGCGTTACATTAACAGCCTACACCAAATCCATAGGCCCAATCCAAACAGAAATTTTTGATGCCGCAGAAATCGTAAATAATCCTCTTTACATGCCTGATGCCAACGCTGCCAAAAAGGCGCAGGAATATTTAGGACACTGTATGCAAAACCAGGATTCATCCGGCGGTATCATTGAATGCATCATAAACGGCTTGCCCGCTGGCATAGGCGATCCTGTATTTGAAAAATTAGACGCCCGGCTTGCACAAGCAATCCTTTCTATCGGCGCAGTAAAGGGATTTGAGATCGGCGACGGCTTTGCCGCTGCAGCAGCCTGCGGCAGTAAGAATAACGATGGCTTTACGATAGCAAAAGACGGCACAGCCACCAAAACCAGTAACCATTCCGGCGGGACACTTGGCGGTATGAGCGACGGCGCCCCCCTTATATTCCGGGCGGCAGTTAAGCCTACGCCCTCGATCTCGGCAACACAAAAAACCATTAATAAAGCAGGGGAAGAAATTGAACTATCGATCCACGGAAGACACGATCCTGTGGTAGTACCACGGGCAGTAGTCGTAGTAGAAGCGATGGCAGCATTAACCATATTAGATGCGATGCTTTTAAATATAACAGCAAGAATGGACTCTCTGCTCCGATTCTATCACTAAGAACTGTTTTACAAAAATATTATGCCGCAGGGATCTGCAAAAATACGCCAGCTAAAGGGTATCTGTGGGGGATGGATAGAGCCCCATCCCCCTGCTCATGGCGCAGCAAGCGTGGCAAACGCCACAGGAACCACACCAAATCCCCTCCCTATAAAGTATGTATATAAATACAAGTTGGCCGATCCACCTTTTTTGGCTCGCCTTTCATCAATGCATACTTCTTCTCATAATTTATTCCAAATACACAAATCTGATTTGATTCATGATTCAGGCTCGCAAAGAACTTGTTCCCTGGAAATACTGCAAGTGCCCTTGGGAAATCCCCGCTCACTGGCGTAACGCAAAACAAAGAAAGCTCCCCCGTTTCTTCCTTCCTCTCAAATATTACGACGTCATCTGTCCCAGCATTTGAGCAGAACAGGTACTTACCATCCCAGGAAAACTCCATAATCTGCGCACTGCACCCATTCCCCTTTTCCATCTCCGTAGATACTTTCTGGATACGCTCAAATACAGGCCCGTTTTCCCTCTCCTCATAGCGGTACACATCCACACTGTTTTCCAGCTCATTTAACACATAAGCATTCTTTCCGTCCTTACTAAACCGAATCATCTTCGGCGCACAATCCAAATCACCGCGGATAAAATCCGCCAGCTTTAACCTGCCGGAACCGTATTTGATCTGATAAACCTTTACGTGGTCAAGCCCTCCGTCCACCGCGCACATATACTTCTGATCCGGCGTAACCTTAACACAATTCACATGCGGCCTAGAGCTTCGGTCTGCCGCACTCCTGCCGACACCCTTATGGAAAATGCCGTCCGCAATACCGCCAATGGAACCGTCTTCATTTAAATGCATCATAGAAACCCTGCCGTCATGGTATCCTCCTACAAACAGATACCTGTTTTCGTCATCCACGTCCAGATAGCAGCCACGCATCCCGCCAATCCACTGCTCATTCAGCTCTTCCAGATCACCATCCGGCAGGATTTTAAATGCTTTTACGCCGTCGTCCGTAATCGAATACAAAAACTTTTTGTTATGGGAAACCAGAAGATCGGACGGATTGGTAATTTTTACTACCTTGCGTTCCTCCATAGCCCCGTTTTCCACATCCAAATCGTAAATATGGATACCCACACTGTGCTCATGGGTATAGGTGCCCACATATGCCACATATTTTTCCTGTTTCAAATTAACACGCCTCCTCTTTTCTGCGTAAAATGTCATATTGCTCTAATGGTGTACCTAGATCAATGTATAGCTTCTGCTGCGGGTGTGGGGCGGACTGCATTTCTTTGCCCGATTCGTCCAGGATTTTTAATACTGTAAGCTCTAAATTGGCCCCATCCGGCTTCATTGCTTCTATCTGTTCCCCAACCGAAAACTTATTGCGCTGTATGACAGTACACAATCCATCCCCAGTGCAGCCCTCTACTGTCCCCAAATAAGTATATTCTTTTAAATAAGTGCTGTTGTCGTAAATCTGTGTCTCCTCCGACGGCCTGCCAAAGAAAAATCCTGTCGTAAACTGCCGGTAGGTACAGTTTGATATCTGGCTTAGGTACCAGGGCATGTTCTGTTTGTATATTTCCGGCGACTCCATAAAATCGTCAATTGCCTTGCGGTATGTCCGTGCTACTGTCGCAACATAAAGCGCAGCTTTCATCCGGCCCTCTACCTTGAAACTGTCGATCCCTGCCGCAATAAGCTCCGGAATATGTTCTATCATACACAAATCCTTGGAATTAAAAATATACGTGCCCCGTTCATTTTCAAATACCGGCATATACTCCCCGGGCCGCATCTCTTCCATCAGCGCGTATTTCCACCTGCACGGATGCGTACAGGCCCCCTGGTTGGCATCCCTTGCCGCAAGATAATTGCTTAACAGGCATCTGCCCGAATAGGAAATGCACATTGCGCCATGAATAAATGTCTCAATCTCCAAATCAGACGGGATATGATCCCTGATTTCTTTGATCTCCTGCAAGGAAAGCTCCCTTGCAGATACCACACGCTTTGCCCCAAGCGAATGCCAGAACAGGTATGTTCCATAATTTGTGTTATTGGCCTGGGTACTGATATGAAGTTCTATTTTAGGGCAGGCCTCTTTTGCAATCTCAAACACGCCCGGATCGGAAATAATGAGTCCATCCGGAGAAACTTCCCTTAATTCAGTAAAATATTCCCGCACCTCATCTAAATCCGCATTGTGCGCCAGGATGTTTGCAGTTACATAAACCTTTACGCCGCGCGCGTGGGCAAAAGCTATACCCTCCTTCATTTCCTCCATAGAGAAATTCTTTGCTTTTGCGCGCAGGCTAAATACCTCACCGCCAATATATACCGCATCTGCGCCAAATACAACTGCGATTTTAAGTACCTCCAGGCTGTTTGCCGGTATCAGCAATTCCGGACGTTTCATGTACGTTCCCCCGTTTCGTTATTTTTTGTAGCTGACAGCAAGCCCGTCGCCAACCGGAAGCACTGTGCTTACCAGGCTTTCGTGATGTGTCACTTCATACAGGTATTCACGCATCCGTTTATGGATGGTGCGGTTCCTCCTGGTAACAGCAAACCGGGATTCTATAATTTCCCCTTCTTTTAACACATTGTCTGCGACCAGTATACCCCTGTCTGCAAGCAGCCGCAAAAGCTGCGGCAAAAAAGAAATATACTGCCCCTTAGCTGCATCGAGGAATATAAATCCAAATGCCCCTTCTATTGTGGGAAGCAGCTTAGCGGCATCCCCTTCTAACAGCGTAATCTGGCCCTCTCTTCCTGCCGCTTTAAAATTGGCACGGGCCACAGGTATCCTTTTTTCATAATTCTCTATCGTCGTAATCTCACAGCAAACCGGGTTATATTCTGCCATCAAAAGCGCAGAAAACCCGACTGCCGTACCCACCTCTAAAATCCGCTCTGGCCTGCGCATAGCAAGTAAAAATTTTAAAAACTGCTGCGTTTCCTTGCGTATTATAGGTACAAAATCCTGTTCCGCTTCCTGCTCAATGCGGTCTAAAAATGCCGTATTTCCTGTATTCAAAGAATTGATATATGTCACCAGACGTTCATTCGCTATCATATTGCCTGCCTTACTTTTCCTGTTCCGTTTCCGTGTCCTTTTCTTCCGCTGACATTATCAGGATCATTTCCTGCGCTGTCATGGACGTGGAAAGGGTATAGGTCCCTTCTTTGATCTTGTTTGCATAAGCTGACAGCTTAAGCTGGAGCACAAACAGGTTTGCATCGCGGATTAACCCCTTTTTCTTAAGCAGCTCCCCCAGTTCCTTTGCCCCCATTTTGGATTTGACGGAAACGACTTTATCCTTCCCTTCATCCGGCGCGCTGACTGCTTTTTCTGTAAAAACACGGTAGCCAAAACCATATGCTTCCTGTCCCACCCGGTACAGGGCGAACACCAGCAAGATCAAAACCAGAACCGAAAAGCTGATACTTACGATTTTCATTACTACTTTCCTGGCGCTCATGTTTTCCTCCGTATAAAATCACTGCCTGTCACCCAGGTCAAAATCCAGATCCTGCAGCAGCATCCAGTTCACCTGCTGTAATACCCGGCAGAATGCACTTTCCGCATCAAGGTACTCCCATACAACTGCATTTTGCGTAATAAACATATATTCCTGCCTAAGGCTGTCCGCCTCTGAATAAATATCGGTGCCGCTGTTCTGCAGGTCAAAATTCCGTTTCCGAAATTCATCCGCCTTTTTCTTTAGCATCGGATACCGGGCAATTTCCTGCCTGGCATCCTGGTACCTTACATATTCCTGAGATTTTAAAATCTCATCCTTTAACTCATTTGTGACTTCCTCTACGCGGTTCATCTTATCACTATACCTCCATGATAATTGGTATTACCATCGGCCTTCTTTTCGTTTCCTTCCAGACAAACTCCCCTAAGGCATCTTTAATTTCTGTTTTTATCTTGCCCCAGTCAGTAATTCTTTTGTCCACAATCTGCTGCATTGTGCCTTCAAGCACCTGCCTTGCTTCATCCATTAAGCTCTCCGAACCCCTGACATAGACAAACCCCCTTGACACAATATCTGGCCCTGCAAGCACCTGACCTGACCCCTGTTCCAGTGTCAAAACCACAATAATTATGCCTTCTTCTGCCAGATGCTGCCTGTCACGCAATACGATATTGCCGACATCGCCCACGCCAAGCCCGTCTACCATAATATTGCCCACATGGACGCGCCCTGCCACCCTTGCCTTTTCATCATCCAGCTCCAAAACATCTCCGGAAGAAAGGATAAAGATATGGTCGCTATCGTAGCCAAGCTGCTCTGCAATCTTACCCTGAGCCATTAAATGCCTGTACTCTCCATGCACCGGGATTGCATATTTAGGCCTTACCAAGGAATAAATCAGCTTAATATCCTCCTGGCAGGCATGCCCTGACACATGGGCATCCTGAAAAATAACATCCGCACCCTTGCGGAACAGTTCATTGATGACATTTGAAACAGCCTTCTCATTCCCAGGTATAGGGTTGGAGCTAAAAATAATCGTATCCTTCGGTTTAATGGAGATCTTTTTATGCATGCCAAATGCCATCCTGGAAAGGGCAGCCATGGATTCCCCCTGGCTGCCAGTCGTAATCAATACTGTCTGCTCATCCGGGAAATTCTTTAAATGCTCTACATCAATTAACGTATTCTCCGGGATATCCAAATACCCAAGCTCTGTCGCCGTGGAAATAATATTGACCATGCTTCGGCCCTCTACCACAACCTTCCTGTTATATTTGCAGGCGGAATTGATAATCTGCTGGACACGGTCTACATTGGACGCAAATGTAGCGACAATAATCCTGGAATGCCTGTGCTCGGAAAAAATATTATCAAATGCCTTGCCCACTGAGCTTTCCGTCATAGTAAATCCAGGGCGCTCCGCATTCGTACTGTCGCACATCAGCGCGAGCACTCCCTTCTTGCCGATTTCACCGAGCCTAGCAAGGTCAATGGCATCCCCAAATACCGGCGTATAATCCACCTTAAAATCCCCAGTATGCACAATAATGCCCGCCGGAGAATAAATCGCAAGCGCGGCTGCATCCTGGATACTGTGGTTGGTTTTTATAAATTCTACCCGAAAATTGCCCAGGTTGATATGCTGCCCGTATTTGACCACCTTACGCTTTACCTTTGAGAGCATATTGTGCTCCCGCAGCTTATGGTCAATAATGCCAATCGTTAGCTTCGTCGCATAAATCGGCACATTAATATCCCTCAGTATATAAGGGATCGCACCGATATGATCCTCATGCCCATGGGTAATGAAAAAACCTTTTACTTTTTCGATATTTTCTTTTAAATAAGTCACGTCCGGGATTACCAAATCAATCCCAAACATATCGTCTTCCGGAAATGACAGCCCACAGTCCACGACAATAATACTGTCTTCATATTCAAAGGCAGTAATATTCATCCCAATCTGCTCTAAGCCGCCAAGCGGAATAATCTTTAGCTTCGCTTGTGCTGTTGTTTTTTGTTTCAATCGTTTACCTCTTTTCTAATTATCCGTCCCTAAAATTCAAAATCAACATCTTCTATCAATTCTGAAAAGATCTTGCCGATGGCTTCTAATTCCGCGTCCTCTTCCACCATCTCATATACCGTATCTTCCCCTTCAGAAGATATTTCTTTTAATATATAAGCATCTGAATCACCGTCTTCGTCTTCAGTGACCAGCAGATAATTCTGATTATTGATTTGTGTCTGCTCCAGGCAGAAAAATTCAGCTGCCTCCTTTTTATCCGGGGCAACAAACTTCACTTTATCCATATTACAATTCCTCTTTACTATTATGAAGAAAATCCAGATATCCCTGCAAAATCAGCATAGCTGCCAGCTCGTCCACATATTCGCCGCGGCTTTCCCTGCGAATGCCGCTTTCTATCATAATATCCTTTGCTGCAGCCGTCGTCAGCCGCTCGTCCCACAGTACCACGGGCAGCTCTGTCCGGTATTCTAATTTTTCTTTAAAATCTATGGTCAGCCTGCACCGCTCCCCTTCGGTATTATTCATATGCTTTGGGTAGCCTAAGACAATCTTTTCCACATTATAAGAAATGACAAGTTCTTCAATCCTTGCCAGTGTCCGGCGCAATTTATTAGGGGACTTCCTCCGGATAATCTCCACCCCCTGCGCCGTAAGCATAAGCTCATCGCTGACAGCCACGCCTACGGTGCGCGAGCCAAAATCCAGTCCCAGTATCCGCATAAAATGCCTCCATATTTATTTTGAAAGGCTCTCTTTGATATACTCCTTAAGCACTTCCTCTACGATCTCATCACGCTCTACCTTCATAATCAGGCTTCTTGCATTATTATGGCTGGTGATATAAGTCGGATCACCTGACATAATATATCCAACAATCTGGTTAACCGGATTATAGCCTTTTTCTGTCAATGCCCCATAAACAGTGGCAAGTACATCCTTCACCTGCATCTCCGGTTCTTTTTCCACTTTAAAAAATTGTGTATTCCTTACATTCTGCATCATTCCACGCCCTTATTGCTCTTTTGTTTTTTGCACGCAAAAGCCTTGCTGCTACTATTGTAATATATTATTCTCTAAAATTCAACCAAAAGATACAGCCCATCTTTTACCTTGCCCTCCACACGCCCTGTTATACAGGTATTGGCAAGATTTTTTTCCGTTTCCAATGCAACCTTGACATACTCTTTGGTATGCCCCACAAAATAACGCCTGCCACCCTCTAAATACGCTTCTTCCATTAGCGCTTCCGTTTCCTTTCCCAGATAGTATTCCCCAAATTCCTTTGACATATCATGCGCCAGTGCAATCAGCTGCGCGCTCCGGCGCGCCTTAACCTCTTCTTTTACCTGCCCCGCCATTGCCGCTGCTTTTGTGCCCTCCCGCCTGGAATACTTAAAAATATGCATTTCATAAAAACGGATATTTTGTAAGAAATCCTTTGTTTGGGCAAACTCTTCCTCCGTTTCCCCCGGAAACCCCACAATCACATCCGTCGTAATTGCCGGATGTGCAAAATAACGCCGCAAATACCCGCAGCTTTTTTCATACTCCTGCGTACTGTACTTCCTGTTCATCCGCCTAAGCGTTGCATCGCACCCGCTCTGTAAAGACAAATGAAAATGTGGACAGACTTTCTTAATACCGCTTATCGCTTTTGCAAATTCCTCCGTCACAATCCCCGGCTCAAGCGATCCTAACCGGATCCGCTGTATCCCTTCTGTTTTTGCCGTTTCCTCCACCAGATGCAGCAGATCCTCCCCAATATCCTGCCCGTAAGAGCTTAAATGGATTCCGGAAAGCACCACCTCTTTACAGCCGTTTGCCGCAAGCATATTAACCTCTGATAGGACGTCGAAAAGCGCCCTGCTCCTCGCCCTGCCCCTCGCATACGGGATAATACAATAGCTGCAGAACTGGTCACACCCGTCCTGCACCTTTACAAACGCCCTGGTATGCCCGGGCTCTGCTATATTTAACGCTTCATACCCCTGCCTGTAGTTGATGTTGACAGTATTTACAAGCCGCCCCCCTCTTTTTTGCCCCTCCTCAAACGCATGGAGAAAATCAATTAATTCATGCTTCTTATTATTCCCAATTAAAATATCCACGCCTGGATCTGCACCCAGCTCCCCTTGGTTCGTCTGCACATAACAGCCAGCCGCCACGACAACCGCGTCCGGGTTCATCTTTCTGGCACGGTGCAGCATCTGCCTGGATTTCTTATCTGCTATATTTGTAACAGAGCACGTATTCACCACATAGACATCTGCAGGTTCGGCAAAATCCACAATCTCATATCCGTCCTCCACAAGCATCCGGCGCATTGCGTCCGTTTCATACGCATTTACCTTACACCCCAGATTATGCAGCGCTGCTTTCTTCTTATTGATATTACTCACTTTTCCCTCCAAATTCTTAATAATATTGGTATAAATGTGATTGACTTTTTCACTTAAAACAAGTACTATATAGGTAGTTTGATATTGACAGAAAAGGAGGATATAACACACATGAAAACAGTTCAGATTTCATTAAATTCCATCGACAAGGTCAAAGCTTTCGTCAATACAATCACAAGGTTCGATTATGATTTTGACCTGATCTCCGGAAGGTACACCATTGATGCCAAATCCATCATGGGGATCTTCAGCTTGGATTTGTCCAAACCCATCGATCTGGCGATTCATTTAGAAGGCGATGAAACAGAGATGATGGAAGCGTTAAAACCTTACCTTGTATCCGAAGAATAATAGGGGTTAGGGGGATTACGGTTGAAAGAGGATGGGGCACCATCCTCTTTTTAATATGCCATTTCCAAAAAAACTACTCTTTCCCTTCTACCTCTATCACCTCTGCCGTCTCAAGCGCCTTCTGCAAAAGCCCCTCTATCTTATCACTTAGCTTTTGTTCTGACCGCTCAATGGCACGCAGGTTCGGCTTTGTCACCGGATGCTTGGCCACAAAAATCGTACAACAATCTTCATACGGCAATATACTGGTTTCATATGCATCTATCTTTTCAGAAATCTCAATAATCTCTTTTTTATCAAAGCCAATTAACGGACGGTACACTGGCATGCTGCAAACTGCGTTAGTTGCCGCTAAGGACTGCATGGTCTGGCTTGCCACCTGGCCGATGCTTTCCCCTGTCACAAGCCCCAGGCAGTGATCCTGCCCCGCAAAGCATTCCGCAATTTTCATCATATACCGCCGCATAATAATTGTCAGCTCTTCATGCGGGCACTGTTCGTATATATAGAGCTGGATATCTGTAAAGTTTACAACATGCAAACGGATAGGCCCTGTATAACGTGATATGATCCGTGCAAGATCCACTACCTTTTGCTTGGCGCGCTCACTGGTATAAGGCGGCGCATGGAAATAAACGGCATCTATCGCCACACCCCGTTTGGCAATCATATAGCCTGCCACCGGGCTGTCAATCCCGCCGGACAACAGCAGCATTGCCCGCCCGTTTGTCCCAACTGGCATGCCCCCAGGGCCTGGGTGCTCAGTAGAATAGATATTTATATTTTCGCGGATTTCCACACAGAGCGTAATATCTGGATGATGCACATCTACCTTTAAATCCGGAAATGCCAAAAGCAGCTTCTCGCCTAATGCCGCGTTTAACTGCATAGAATCCATCGGATAATTTTTCCTTGCGCGCCTTGCGTGTACCTTAAAGGTCATATGCTTGTCCGGATAAACCCGATCGACATATGCACAGACATCTTTTACAAGCGCTTCAAAGCCTTCGTCCTCTACCAACACGACTGGGCAGATCCCGACAACCCCAAATACATGGGAAAGGGCTTCCATCACTTCATCGTAGTCGTAATCCGAAAGCGCATCTACATAAATCCGCCCCTGCAGGCGGCGCACCTCAAACGCCCCTTCCGCGCTGGCAAGCGCATACCGGATCTGTTTTACCAGGGCTTCCTCAAACAAGTAGCGGTTTTTTCCTTTTATGGCAATTTCCCCATATTTAATTAAAAATGATTTGTACATAATTATTTCCTCGTAAATTTTCTGCGGAAGGGAATAATCTCTGCCATCTGGCGCAGCGCATATTCCACTTCCTCCTCTGTTGTACTGGGGCAAAAGCTAAAACGTACTGTTGCGTCTAAAAGCTCCCTTTTTAACCCAATTGCGGCAAGCGTGCTGCTTACTGACTGCTTGTTGGAAGAACAGGCGCTGCCTGCCGACACGTAAACGCCCACTTCCTCTAAAGAATGAAGAAGGACCTCGCTTTTGACCCCTTCTACGCTAACGCTTACAATATGCGGGGCTGCATCGCGCCCCTTAGCGCCATTTATAGTTACACCCGGGATCTTTTCCGCTTCGCTGATAAAGCTGTCACGCAGTGCGTACATGGCCCCGGCATTTGACGTAAGGTGCCCTGCACATTCTGCCGCGGCTTCCCCAAGGGCAGCAATTGCCGGTACATTCTCTGTACCAGGGCGCAGCCCCTTCTGTTGCCCGCCCCCGTATAAGGCTGGCTTTATTTTGGATTTATCCCTGATATACAAAAAACCGACCCCTTTGGGCGCATGGATTTTGTGGCCGCTTACGGAAAGCAGATCAACCCCCATACGCTTCGGGCATACTTCAAGCTTGCCATAGGACTGGATAGCATCTACATGGAACAGCGCGTGCGCAGCCTTCTTTTGAATCAGCTTTGATGCGGCTTCTATAGGTTCGATTGTACCGATTTCATTGTTTACATGCATCATAGAAACCAGGATTGTCTCCTCATCCAATGCGCCCTCTAATGAATCCAGCAAAACCATACCGGATGCATCAACCGGAAGGTATGTGACGCGGTAGCCCAGTTCTTCTAACCGCTGCATTGGCTGTAAAACGGAAGCATGCTCAACCGCTGTTGTTATAATATGGTCCCCCATGCGCTTATTCGCTTCTACACTCCCAAAAATCGCCAGATTATTTGACTCTGTCCCGCCAGATGTAAATATAATTTCTTTCTCTAAAGCCTTTAGCGTTTTTGCAATTTTCTTTTTTGCCAGTTTGATTTCATCTTCTGCTTTCATACCCATGCCGTGCAGGGAGGAAGGATTTCCGTAATCCTCCATTAAAACCCGCATCATAATATCTGCGGCGCGCCTGCTGCATTTCGTCGTTGCAGAATTATCCAGATATGCTTCCATCTCCTACCTCATCTCCAATTCCAGCATCAGCATGGACATCATGGCAATCCCCGCCGTATCCGTCCTTAAAATCCGCTTCCCAAGAGATATTACCTGCATCGATTTTGCCGCAAGCGCAATTTCCGCTTCCGAAAACCCCCCTTCCGGCCCAATCATAACGCTAATGGAGCTCCCCGGCATAACCGCGGAAAGCGCCGTCCTTGTAGCTGCCATCCCGTCTTTATTTTCATAGGGGACAAGGCGGATATCACACCCTGATGCATATGCCACAGCTTCCCTAAATTCCATAACCGGGTGGATTTTTGGCACCATGCTGCGCTTCGACTGTTTTGCCGCCGCCTCCGCTAATTTTTGCCAGCGCAAAGCCTTGGATGCACGTTTCTTTGCATCCAATTTGACAACACAGTACTGCATTGCTACGGGGATAATTTCATATACTCCCAGTTCAACGGCCTTTTCTATGACAGTTTCCATACGATCGCCCTTAGGTATCCCCTGAAACAAATAAATTTTGCTGGGAAGCTCTGTTGAGGGGGCGTCTTCTTTCAATATATCCGCCTGAACAAAAGAATCCGTTATTTCTGTTATCTCACAGAAATAATCTGTGCCATTTTGGTTACTAATACGGATCTTCTCTCCTGGCTTCATGCGCAGCGCGTTTTTGATGTGGTTTACATCCGCGCCGGTAATTGTAATAAATTCTCTTCCGATTTGTGAATCCGCTACAAAAAACTGATACATAATGCCTACTCTTTTCTAGCCGTAATATTTACCCATTCCCCGTCACGGTTTATTTCTACTATTTTCAAGCCCACATCCTCAATCGCCCTTTTCACTTCATCTTCTTTAAAGTCAATAATGCCGGATGTAATAAAAATACCGCCTTTTTTCAGCCGTGCCGGTATAACCTCTGCCATAGGGATAATGACATCCGCCAAAATATTGGCAACTACAATATCAAAACGATTTGTACCAACCTTCTTTTGAAGCGCCATATCATCTATTAAATTTCCGACATAAAAGGTTCCAAGCCCTTCCTGCAAATGGTTCAGCCGCATATTTTCTGCTGTGGATACCATACAGTTTTCGTCCAAATCTGTACCGGTAACAGAAGATGCCCCCAGCTTTAATGCCACAATCGACAAAATACCGCTGCCGCAGCCCACATCCAGCACCTCTGGGCTCCCGTTTACATACTTTAACAGCTGCCGGATACAAAGCTGCGTCGTTTCATGCTTACCAGTACCAAAGGAAATCCCCGGATCAATTTCAATTAGGATCTTGTCCCTGTCCTCGCGTTCTAATGTTTCCCATGTCGGCTTTATCAGAATATTTTCTATGGAAAATGCATGGAAATATGATTTCCAGTTATTTTGCCAGTCAATATCCTCTGTATCACATGTAGTAATACTCCCTTCCCCGACATCCATAAACTGCCTCTGCCATTCAATGCCATCTATAACCTGCTTTAGTAGCGCAGAATGATCCTTTCCATCCTCCAGATAAAAGCTGACATAGCTAATCCCTTCATCCGGCGGAAGCTGTGGCAGAAAATCAATAAACATCTTCGCCATATCTGCTTCTTTAAGAGGGACGTTATTCTCAATCTCAATGCCCTCTATCCCAAGCCCGTCCAGCATAGCGCTAAGGAAATCTTCTGCCTGCGTAGTTGTTTTTATCGTAAACTTATTCCACTTCATACCCTTTAGCCTCCCATCCGGAGCAAAAAAGCCTGCCATGCCACTGGCAGACTTTCCTCTATATCCACTATCGGTTCCTCTCAATCCTTCGCTTTAGCATCTCATATTCTTCATTAATCTTCTGAATCACGCCCGTATCCCCCGAAACATTATCCGGATGAAATATCTTAATCAAATCCCGGTAACGCTTTCTTAGCATACGCATATTCTTAACGCCGCTAAAAAACAGCGATAAACAGACATCGTTAGGCATTACATGCTCCGACGTATCGCTTTCTTTAGAAGTATGGCCAGACTGGGATTTTGTATGCCCCATGCGTTCTTTCTCAACCGCAAGCCTGCGCCACTCCTCCTCTAACATCTGCCATTCCATATCAAAAATCCGCTTCTCGCGTGCCAGACGTTTCTCTTCAAACGACTTAGCCCTCAAAAATTCCTGCCTTTCACGTTCCAGCCGCTGCTGCTGCCGTTTTAGTTCTTCCTTGTCTTCCGCAGTCACCAGCTCGCCTGTCCTGCTCCCGGCCGTCTTTTTTAACCGCCAGTCTGTAATCACCTTGAAAGCTTCTTCCGTCGCCACATAAGCCTGACCCATATCTTTTGCTCCTTTTTCCGCTTCCCTTCCCGCCGCAACCCCGATTCACTACGGCCAACAGCCACCAGTTATGCTAAGCATACAACATACCGAAACCACCAACAATAGGAAAATAGTACTATTTTATAAATCTTCCAGCGACTCTTTAATCTTTTCCTTAAAACTCTTTCTCTTCGGCTTTTCTGCTTTTTTAGTATCCGTATGCATGGAGTTGCCGGATTCCGCGTCAAACTTGCGCAAGGCATCCTTTGCCGCCTCGCTTAATCCCGTCGGCACCTGTACGACAAGCGTCACATAATGGTCGCCGCGGACAGACTTACTGCGCAGGGATGGTACGCCTTTGCCTTTTAAGCGTATCCTGGTATCCGTCTGTGTGCCCGGTTTTACCTCATATAACACGTCGCCGTCTACTGTGTTGATGCGCACTTCACCGCCAAGCGCTGCCTGCGCGAAAGAAATAGGCGCAGTCGAATAAATATTCATATCCTGCCTTTGGAAAATCGGGTGCCTTGCTACAATTACTTCTACCAGCAGATCGCCCCTTGGCCCACCGTTCCTGCCTGGCTCGCCCTTATCGCGTATACGCACGCTCTGCCCATTGTCAATGCCTGCTGGGATTGTAACCTTGATCCGTTTTTTAGAAGCAATATAGCCGCTTCCACGGCAGCTTGTGCATTTTTCTTTTACAACCTTGCCTGTACCGTTACAGTCTGGGCAGGTCTGGACATTTTGTACCGTGCCGAACAAAGACTGCTGCGTATACATCACTTTCCCCCTGCCGCCGCACTTGCTGCATGTTTCCGGGGACGTACCTGGCTTGGCGCCTGTGCCGTGGCAGCTTGTGCACTCGTCCTTTAAGACGATTTCAAGCTCTTTTTCACAGCCAAACACCGCCTCCTCGAATGTCACACGCACACTTGCACGCAGGTTTGCCCCGCGCCTTGGGCCGCTTGTATCTGCACTTCGCCTGCCGCCTCCAAAAAAGTCTCCAAACAGGTCGCTAAAAATATCCCCCATGTCCATACCAGAAAAGTCAAAGCCGCCGGCCCCTCCTGCACCGCCTTCAAACGCTGCATGGCCAAACTGATCGTACTGGCGCCTTTTGTCCGCGTCGCTTAACACTGCATAGGCTTCCTGTACTTCTTTAAATTTCTGCTCTGCGTCTTTATCGCCTGGGTTCATATCCGGGTGGTACTTTTTGGCAAGCTGGCGGAACGCTTTCTTTAATGCCGCATCGTCTGCATTTTTATCAACGCCTAAGACGTCATAATAATCTCTTTTTTCTGCCATTCTATCTTCCCTCTTCCCATCTCATACAGACAGATCAGAACGTGCCCAAAAATCTGAAACCACCGGCGCGCCACACTTTTCGTAATATCTGCACCTTTTTTGGTGTAAATCCACTTAAAGTGTGGCCTGCAGATGGCGGGAATGATTTTTTAGGCACGCTCTGGGGTTTTAGAAACCCTAAAACCCCTTCGCCTGTTTCTTTATACTTCTTTAAAATCAGCGTCTACTACATCGTCTTCCGGTGCGCTGCCTGCCTGTGCGCCTCCAAAATCCTGGCCTGCGCCGGCTGCACCTGCTGCCTGCTGCGCTGCCTGTGACTGCTCATACATCTTTGCAAATACCTTCTGTGCGCTCTGTGTCAGCTTTTCCTGCGCTGCTTTTAAGTCTCCAACCTGGCTGTCTGACATTTCTTCGGCATTTGGGTTTGCCTCTAAGATGTCTTTTACGGCTTTGATATCGGCTTCTACTTCTGCTTTATCGCTTGCGTCAACCGCTGCCCCGACCTCTTCTAACGCTTTTTCGGTCTGGAATACAAAGGAATCTGCGTTATTCCTGGTATCAATAGCTTCCTTGCGCTTCTTATCCTGCGCTTCAAACTGGGCGGCTTCTTTGACTGCCTTGTCAATATCGTCTTCGGACATATTAGAGCCTGCTGTAATAGTAATATGCTGCTCTTTACCAGTGCCAAGGTCTTTTGCGGAAACGTTTACAATACCGTTTGCGTCAATGTCAAAGGTTACTTCAATCTGAGGGACGCCGCGGCGTGCAGGCGGGATTCCGTCTAAACGGAACTGGCCTAAGGACTTGTTGTCCCTTGCAAACTGGCGCTCGCCCTGTACGACATTGATATCTACGGCTGTCTGGTTGTCTGCCGCAGTGGAGAAAATCTGGCTTTTCTTGGTCGGTATCGTAGTATTACGCTCTATCAGCCTGGTTGCTACGCCGCCCATAGTTTCGATAGAAAGGGAAAGCGGTGTAACGTCTAACAGCAGGATATCCCCTGCGCCTGCGTCTCCGGCCAGCTTGCCGCCCTGGATGGATGCGCCGATTGCAACGCACTCGTCCGGGTTTAAGGATTTGCTCGGCTCTTTTCCTGTCAGCTGTTTTACTTTATCCTGTACGGCCGGGATCCGGGTCGAACCGCCGACTAACAGCACCTGGCCCAAATCGGAATTGGTAAGCCCTGCGTCTTTCATTGCGTTTTGTACCGGAATAGCTGTTTTTTCTACCAGGTCATGTGTCAGCTCGTCGAATTTTGCCCTGGTTAGATTCATGTCAAAGTGCTTCGGGCCATCCTGGTTAGCCGTGATAAACGGAAGGTTAATGTTGGTGGTGGTTGCAGAAGAAAGCTCTTTCTTAGCTTTTTCCGCCGCTTCCTTTAACCTCTGCAGCGCCATTTTGTCAGCCGACAAATCCACACCCTCTGCTTTTTTAAATTCATCAATCATCCACTGCGTGACGCGGTTATCAAAATCATCGCCGCCCAGGCGGGTATCGCCGTTTGTAGCAAGTACTTCGATTACACCATCGCCGATTTCGATAATGGAAACGTCAAACGTACCGCCGCCCAAATCGTATACCATAATCTTTTGTTCTTTTTCATTGTCAAGGCCATAAGCTAAAGCTGCCGCTGTCGGCTCGTTGATAATACGCTTTACATCCAAGCCTGCAATTTTGCCCGCATCCTTCGTTGCCTGGCGCTGTGCATCATTAAAATATGCCGGAACCGTAATAACGGCTTCTGTTACAGATTCGCCCAGATAGCCTTCCGCATCTGCCTTAAGCTTCTGTAAGATCATTGCGGAAATCTGCTGCGGGGAATATTTCTTGTCATCAATTTTACGGCCATTGTCCGTACCCATATCCCTTTTAATAGAAGCAATTGTCTTTTCTGCGTTTGTAACAGCCTGGCGTTTGGCAGGCTCTCCAACTAACCTCTCCCCGTTTTTGGTAAATGCCACGATGGATGGTGTTGTCCTTGCGCCTTCCTGATTAGCGATAACGGTTGGCTTGCCGCCTTCCATAACTGCTACGCAGCTGTTTGTTGTCCCTAAATCGATACCAATAATTTTACTCATAATGTAACCTCCTGTAATGATTCCATTCGCTATGATTGAAATAAGTTTTTATCATCAAATTAGTTCGCTACCTTTACCATACTGTGCCGCACTACGGTATCGCGGTACATGTAACCCTTCTGGAGCTCTTCCGCTACAATATTCTCTCCGAAAGCTTCGTCTTCTATGTGCATCACCGCATTGTGGAAATCAGGGTTAAATTCCTGCCCTTTCGCTTCAATCGGCTTTACGCCGGCTTCCTCTAACACGGTCATCATCTGCTTGTAAATTTTGTTCATGCCGTCTACAAACGGGTCTTCCTTCTGTTCATCCGAAGCGGCGTAAAGCCCGCGTTCAAAATTGTCAATAACTGGAAGGATTTTTTCAACAATGCCCTTTGCCCCCATATCGTACATCTGTGTTTTTTCTTTTTCTGTACGCTTGCGGAAATTTTCAAATTCTGCCATCTGGCGTTTGAGACGGTCAGTCAAATCCTCTATCTGTTCATCTTTTTTATCTTTTTTCTTTTCCTTCTTTTTAAAAAGGCCTTTTTTAACTTCACCAGGCGGCGTATCTGCCTCATCCGATCCCTCTTCACCATCCGGCGTAATGGGGCCTGCGCTTTCTTCTGCGGCATTTTCCTGCGTCTCTTTACGCACCGTCTCCTGCGTTTCTTCCTTTACTTCTTCTTTCATTTCTTCTGCCATTTCTTTACCACCTTTCTGCCTGTGCCAGTTATGTGGAGGGCTTGCTGAAAATGCCGTCCAGTTGTATCTTTAATTCTTTTAAGCTGTCCATAACCTTTTCGTAGTCCATGCGCTTTGGGCCGATAATGCCTACCGTCCCCTTAACGCCTTCGCTTAATTCATAGGTCGCCGTTACAACGCTGCAGTCCTTCATGGTCTGGATCGGGCTTTCATTGCCGATATAGACCTGGATTCCCGTCTCGCTTTCATTGCTTAAGCTGTCAGATACCAGCGTCTTTAACTGCTGTTTTTCTTCCAATGTATAAATCAACTCACTTGCTTTCCTGGAATCGGAAAGCTCGGGATATTTAAAAATATTGGTCGCCCCACTGGTATAAATCTCCATTTCCTCCTGGCTTATCGTCTCTGCCACCGCATCTAATACCACGCCTACAATATCGCTGTAGCTGCCTGCCTGTTCCTTCATCTTACTGATAGTCCCGAGGTTGATTTCAGGGATGGAAAGGCCGTTTAACGTGGAGTTTAACAGCAGGTTGAGTTTTAGAAGCGTCTCACTGTCTAAGCTTTCAGTCAGCGGGATGATTTTATTTTTGACAACGTTTGCTTCCATAACAATGACGGCTAATAGCTGGCTTCCATCCAACTGGGAAAGCTGAATAAACTTTACCTTATTGCCATTGTACTTTGGGGAAGAAACCATAGTGGCATAATTCGTGTTCTGCGCTAACATTTTTGCAGCCTGCTTGAGTACGCGCTCCATCTTTTCGGTGTGTTCTATGACAAATTCCTTTATATCGGAAATCTCTTTTTCCTTCATTTCCAGAAGGTGGTCGACATAGAAACGGTATCCTTTATCGGATGGAATCCTGCCTGCAGATGTATGGGGCTGTAAGATGTAGCCAAGTTCTTCTAAGTCCGACATTTCGTTGCGGATAGTCGCGGAGCTTAAATTCAAATCCGTATATTTGGAAATGGTGCGGGAACCTACTGGTTCGCCAGTTTCTAAATAGGTGCGGATGATAGCTTCTAATATTTTAATTTTTCTTTCATCCAGTCCGTCCATATCCTCACTCCTGTGCGGTTTCTTGGAATTGTTAGCACTCGACGATTAGGAGTGCTAACATTTTCTATTGACTAAGATAGCACCTTCGATCCGCTTTGTCAACAGTTATTTTTAATTTTATAGTTTATTTAGAATTATATTATTCCCGCACATTTTAAAAAGAGCCTGGCAATATCCAGGCTCTTATATATGCTTCCTTCTTTCTAAAATGCTATTCATCCGTTCCCGGCAACAAAACCCTCACTACAAACAAATCCGCAATTATCTCCAGCTCAAACGTCCCCCCGCAGGCCTCTGTAAAACTTTTCGCAATCGACAGCCCAAGCCCGCTTCCACCGTCAGTCCGGCTCTCATCCCCCCTTATAAACCGCTCCGCAAAATCCACGCTTCGGTCTAATTCCTGGCTTGAGGTATTCGTCACACTTGCCACTGCAAATCCCCCTTCTTCTTTTAAAGCCACATAGACCCGCGACCCTTCCAGTGAATATTTAACCGCATTCCCAATCAGGTTTAAAAACACACGGTACATCCGCTGTCCGTCTGAGCATACCATCACAGGCTTTTTCGGAATTTCAGCCTTCACTGTCACCGGGCTTTTTTTGATAAGCTCTTCCATATCGGCCAGGGTCTGGTAAAGCAGTTTCCCCAAATCTAATTCCTTATACTCAACCGTCAGCTGCCCAGAAGCCGCTTTGCTGACTGCAAATACATCCTGCACCATATTTTTTAAACGTTCCGATTTTTCATCCAGGATACGGATATAGTCTGTCACATAATCCGGCAGCCCTTCTTCCTGTTTTAACAGTTTGATATAGCTGATAATCGAAGTCAGGGGTGTCTTGATATCGTGGGATACATTTGCCACCAGCTCTACCTTCATACGTTCGCTGTGGATACGCTCTTCAACCGCATTCTCCAGGCCCTGCCTAATGTCCTCAAGCTCCTCTGCCATATGCTGCAAATCATTATCCTGTACCAAAAATGCCGTCCCTGCTTTATAATTGCCACTACGGATCCCACTTATCTGCTCGGCCAGCTGCCCAATATCCTGCGCAACCTCCCGGTTTTTTCTCTGGAAAACATATTCCGCAAAAAAAAGCAGGCATACCAGCGCACAAGCAAACATTTGCCCATATGGTGCCATCGGCTCCACGTCATAAAGCAGGCTAACGGCAAACATACAAAAAGTATACAAAAACAAAATACAAGTCAGCACAAAAACCACATATGTCCTTTTTATCATCCGTACCGAAACAGAAAGCGCCAATCCCCTGCTGTCTAACCTGGTTATAAATTTATAGAATATACCGTTTTTATAGCTCCCCTTATTCCGGCGCAAATCCACTACAAACAAGTAAAAAAGCCAAAAGACTGCCAAAAATGCCACAGGGTGCCCGGCCAGCCCGTCCAGAAAAGCATATGACAGCTCTGACGCATATTCATGTGCTGCCGCCCCGTAATAACAGGCTGTCTCAATCCTATAAAATACCCCTTCCTGCGCCAGAATGCCAAGGAAAAACGCAATTGGGACAAGAAGGCAAAAAAACACCTTGGCTTCAAACCAGATTTTTGACATAACGCCCGCTGCCCTCCCACTAAACTCCCCTTTTACATTCCTCAAAAACAAATACAGCGCCAGTAAAACAATCCCCGCTGCCATACAAAATACAGTCCTCAGCAACAAGCTGCGCTCGTTTGTATATTCCTGGTACAGCTGGTACAGCCCATTGCCATACCCATAAGAATACCTATCACCCATGCTTTTTAAAAACGGCGTAGGATCTGCTGCCACAAGCAGTAAAATATCAGCATCCTTCCATTCTTTTCCGGAAAAATTCCGATAGCCGGGGACACACCAGCTGCTGCCCTCCCGGTATATCCCATCGCCATAAATATCCAGCTCCTCCCCATCCTTTTTTATTGTTACCTTTGTGCCGTCAAAACGCAGGCAAAAATTATAGCCTTCTGGCAGTCCATTTTCCGTACCGTCCCAGCTGCTGCCAAACCTATTGGAATACAGCTCCTTGTCCGAATAACAAATACTGTACAGCAAATTTTTGTCATCTTTAATGGCATTGTGGTATTTTAAGATGCTTTCCTTTTTCTGCTCATTGGTCAGCCCCTCCTGCCAGTATTCCTCCCCTATTCCAGATACCAAACCGCCAATATCCGCAGTTGCCTCTTCCTCTTGTACCTGCTTCACATAGGCTGCTGACCCCATCTCGCTTACTGCATCTTTTCCCTCTTGTACCGCATCTGCTTGATACGAAAAACGAATGCCATCATCATAATAACTGTAATAATCATCGTAAACGGCATTGCCGCATGCCATATCCAAAAAATTGTCCAGCTGGTTCTCAATAAAATTGCGGAACAAACCGCTATTTTGATAATCTTCTGCATTTAACATCTGCCAGGCAGACGTCATACTGCCATTGATACGCAGCCACCGGGCACATCCAACACCTCCGGTTATCAGCAGGCTTGCGCCCAGTACAAAAGATATACATGCTAAGTTACCTTTCCATTTTTTCCATTTTGTAGCCAATTCCCCACACCACCTTTAAATATTCTGGCTCTTTCGGATTGAGTTCTATTTTCTCGCGGATACGGCGGATATGTACCATCACAGTATTTTCCGATGCAAACCCAGGTTCTTCCCACACGCGTTCATAAATTTCTTCCGCCGGGAAAATACGCCCTAAATTGTTCATCAGCAAATCAATGATTTTCGTTTCCGTCGCAGTCAGGCGTACCGGAACCCCGTCTGCATAAAGCACATGCCCGTCAATATGGTATTCTAGCCTGCCATTCATAATCCGATCCGCCAAGGACGCATCAATGCCCCCCAAGCAGGTATATCGTCTAAGCTGGCTTTTAACGCGCGCTGCAAGCTCCGCCGGGTTATACGGCTTTGCGACATAATCATCTGCACCCATAGAAAGGCCAAGCACCTTATCAGTCTCTTCGCTCTTTGCACTTAACACAATAATGGGAATATTGCGTTTTTCCCGGATACGCATAACAGCAGACAGGCCGTCAAGCCTTGGCATCATCACATCCATAATAACCAGATGGACAGTTTCTGCCATCAGCAAATCCAGCGCCTGCATCCCGTCATACGCCTTAAGCACCCGATACCCTTCCTTGCCAAGCAGTATCTCAATTGCTTTAACAATTTCCCGGTCGTCATCCGCTACTAAAACACATTCATTCATGTAACTCCTCCTCCAAGCTGGCTTTATCTTACATCGTATTCCTTACAAAAAACAAAAGGAAAATCTTACGGATTTCTTACAATCCCATTTTATGGCCATATCCCCCCCTCCCTTACTGCCCCAACATATTCCGGAATGCAAAAAAGGGCATATCCCCTGTGAATATACCCTCATTCCTCTCCATATAAATGCCACTTCCTGCTGGCTGGCCGTTACCAGACTATGTTCCCTTTTACATCCTCACCCATACTTTCAATTACCGCACGCGCTAAGTCCGCCTGGGCTTTATGGGTAATAATAACGCAAACCTCTTTGGCGCGGTTGTACTGCTTACGTTTTCTCAAAGATACCTTTTCCCACTTTTCTGCGTAAGGCACTCCGGCCTTCATCAATGCATTCATAAGCTTCTCTTTTGCCTTTACATCGGTTACGCTGCATAACTGTATATCTGTTGCAAGTTCCATTCTCATCAACTCCGACTTTGATTATATACCTTTTTCTAAAAAAAGGCAATTTATATTTTACGGGTTTGATAAGAGCCCACTCCCAATCGTCAAAAAGCGACAAGCCCTGGCAAAATCCCCCAAAAAAAGCCCCTTTCCTTCCAGCCCATAAAGCAAACTAGAAACAGCCATACGTCTCTGGCATGTAGTCTTTAAATACTATATAAGGCCGCAGCCACAAGGAAATACTTTTATAATAAACCTACTGTAAGCCAGCCAAAACCGTAGTCAGGCAGAGGGCAGGGTATGCGCCTGGGGCCTTGTGATGGGGTTTAGGGGCTCTTAAGCATCCCGTCCATTTACCAGCAATGCCCTGCCCTCTGCCTGACGTACCTTTTGATGTGGTATAAAAAAAGTTGACAGCCCATTCTCAAGGATTTGAGATATAATCAAGAGAATAAGGAGTGAACAAAAATGGCAGAAAACAGGCAATACGACCATGAATACAAAGTACAGGCAGTGAAACTCGCAAAGGAAATCGGACAAGCAAAAGCCGCTAAAGAACTGGGGGTTCCCAAGAATACCATGTATGGCTGGGTACGGGCCAACCGTCTTGGCAGCCTCGACCTT
>OFGF01000796.1_pt1 | contig 23853 bp, 21 predicted proteins | sample 1521711 | NCBI WGS metagenome assembly OFGF01 (sample SAMEA3504092, study PRJEB24116) | mouse gut metagenome | biome: mouse gut; feature: mouse-associated habitat; material: faeces | place: Denmark | collected 2011 | reverse complement strand
TAGAACGCCATATTCAGTCTTGGATTGGAAAGGTTCAAAAATTGTAAACTACTGTTGCTATTGATGGTATTCCAAAATTCTTTTATTCTCTGAGTGGGATTTTTGACAGATGTAAAGGAAAATCGCTTCTCCGGATCTTTCTCTTTTACACACTCCTCTACTCCCAGCAGAATCACCCCACCATTGGTATTTGCAAAGGACGAATAAGTTTCCCATATAGCATTCGGCAAGGTTGTTTCGGCCTTTTTACATTCCAGATTGATGGTCTCACCATATTCCAGTAGTTCTAATATTGTGCCTGCATCCATGAAATTCTCCTCCTACTTTTGAAGCCGACTTTGCTGAAGTTCAATTTTTCTGTAGAGCGCTTTTCATACTGGTACAAAAGTTCAACTATATCCCTGTCTGTAATTGCAACGACATCCACACCATTTATTACGTTTTTTTCATTATGTTTATGGCAAAGCATTACAAATGTGTTGCGTATCGCATGATAAAGCATAATTGAGATTTCAAAATAGTGCAATTCCCGAATCTCATCCAGCGATAAGAAGATAGAGTGCGCCTGATGAATTCCAACAATAAACCGACAGACATCATACTCGGGCAAGTCGTCCTTGCCTGTGAGGATATTCTCGTTTGACCATCCGAAATCATAATATTGAAAAATCTCCATTCCCATTGTATTAAATACCTGTTTCTTTATACTGGTCAAAAAATAACCTCTTATTTTGTCTTTAAACAACTCCCGAAAGCCGTCATCCTTGGATTTCTGGAAATCTTCTGCCCACTGTCTCCATGATGTCGTATCGTTTATCCGGCTATTTTTCACCTTCTATTACAATCCTTTCTACCAACGATTTCCCTAACACAATTTTGCACGAATCATCTCATCCGCTTTTGGCAGCGCATACTTCAAAAGTTTATCCGCAATGGCAATTATTTCCGTTGGCAGCAAACTGCTGTTTTCACTCCACATTGCCGGATATGCAATTATCCTGCATCTTTTATCCTGAAACTTCACAAAGTGCTGTGTTCCGTTGCCAATTATCTTATATTCCGCTCCCAAAGCATTTAGCGGTTCCAGCAGTCTTTCCTGCTGATCGTAAGACAACTTTGACGGAAGTGCGGATTTCTCGCACCATTCCAACAATTCCAATGCTGCGAAACGATCCAGGAAACCGTGAACACGCTGATTCCAGTAATGCATCAGACACTCATAGCAGGCGCTGTCACACCCAGCAGGACAGCTTTTTAACACTTTTTTCGTTTCACGCATCAATTCCTCTGTATTTTCTGCCAAAGCAGAACAATATCCTGCTCCGCTGGAAAGGCTGTCAAATAAAAAGATATCTACATAGGCTTTCAACCCGTCTTCCGAATATCTCAGTCGATAACCGCTTTTCATCTCATTAAACTCAATATCCAACAGACGTCCCCCGGCTAAAGTCATCGCTTCCGCCAAAGTCTGCCCCGCTCTCCGCACCCAGAGTCCGCCAGGATTTACATTTACCTGTTCAGCATCAAGGGAAATCTCATACACCACCATATCTGTCCTAAACTGATTTCCAAGATAGGTATTTACCACATTTCCCACCGGGTGAGGGCAATTGTAGTCTGTATATGGATACCGATATGGCTTATGAATCTTTCGAAGCATCGTTTCATCATTCCCGGGAACAGCCGCTCCGCAATCTTTACAAACCATAAATCCAGCAGCTTTAGGCCCCTTATTCAAAATAATCAGCGGATCGTTTGCCCTTTTGGAAAACCGCAAATTATCAAAGCCTCTTGTTCTCTTCATCTCATTCTCTTTGGGTGTAATCGAATAGCAGGGTTCCTCCGCATAGGACATTTCTGGTTCTGCCCCCACTTCCCTTATGCTTGTCCCATTAACAGGCGCAAATCCCCATGGCTTCAGCATTTTCTGCCTCTGAATAGTCCCTTTTCCGCAAAATGGGCATTTCCTTTGATATTGCAATCCCATCCAATTGCATGCAGGGTCATCACAATAGTATAAGTCCTTAAAATACTCTCTGCTTTTGCTCTCAAAAAAAAGTCTGGCCGGGTGTTCCTGCCCTTCCGGGCGAAACTTGGAATGAAAACTGTAAATACCTCCCGACTTATAGGTTTCCTTATTAATCACCACTAACCGCCCGGGAGCATATTCGCTTATTGCTATCTCCAAAGCACGTTCCGGTTTTTGAACAATGGATTTTCCTTTTTCATCTTCCACATAAAATCCTACAACATCCCTGGGAAAAGAATATGTGGGAAAAATACCGCTTTCCAGAAAAGTGTCCAGAATACTCTTTTCCTGATTTTCATCGTCCCGATATTCTTCCGGGAACTCTTCCACCCTCTTTCTCAATTCCTCCAACTGGTCTAAAAAGTCTTTTTTATAATCCTGAATGCTGAAATGGACACCCTCCGGAACAAGCGTTTCCCTATCGAAATTCTTTTCTTCTTTCATGCTAATAAATTGCCTGAAATTTTCATACTCCGACTGGAAAAAACCGCAGGTACATGCTTCATCCGCCCCGGATCTCATCCTGTCAAAAAACTCTATAGCACAGATTACATTCAAGTGCCGATATGCCAGTTTCCTATTGTCAACATCAATCCACGGCGTCCTTGGAACACCTGATATGATTTTTTCAGGATTATGAAAATAGTAACTGTCATGGGGTCTGTTATCAGTATAAGTAACTATTGTGGATATGGCCGCACTTCTTCTGCCTGCACGTCCCGCACGCTGCTGATAATTTTCCCGCATGGGAGGAATGTTTCTCAAACCAACTGCGGTTAGTGATCCAATATCAATTCCTACCTCCATAGTTGTGGTACAGCTCAATATATCCACCGGACGATCGTTATCCACATGGACATTTTGAAACCTCATCTCAAAGTCTTCCGTGGTTGACCATGTCTTCTGCCGCTGATCCTTATGTGAAAGCTGTGCCGTGTGCTCCTCCGTATTGATACGCGTCATATGTACCTGCGGATCACCATGTATCGCTCCCAACACGGGCGCCCTCCAGAACTTGATGCCTTTAAAGTCCTCCTGTGTCATCAGTCTGGGAACACCATTTCCACAATGTGCACATTTTCCCCATAAGGTAAACGGAAATACTCCGCCGCACCTGGGACATTTATACCATTCATGCTGTTCCCCAAAGCGCAGCGCTATCATATCCAGATTCAGAAACCATGTTGAGACGTGATCGCCTTTTGCAAGATATCTTCCCAGCTGTCTGGCCACAATGTCAATCTGCGCCTTTGAAAATCCCTGTTTTTCCAATATTTTTCTAATCCGTACAGGTAATTTGTTTTGATCTTCAATTCCAAACCGTGGATATGCGGTAATCTCTCTCCGCACATCATTGTGAATTTCAGAACCGATGGCATACTGTGAAGTCATGATTTCCATCGCCCATGCGGAAAACAATATCTTGAATTCGTCCAAAGACATCTCAATCTCCGCCGCTTCCAGCTCCTCCTCAATCTCGTCAAATGTGTCATCATCTATATCACACGGTTCCACCCAACATAACCCTGCATCTGTCAAAGACCGGAAGCTGCTACATAATTGCCGCAAAAGATGCTCATAGTACTGCTCAGGCTTATGCTTAAAATATTTTTTAATAACTTTATCATACTTTACTCTCCCATCCTTTTTCTGATAGAGTTCCTCCATCGTTTTTCGGTCTTCCAACAGTTCCTTTTCATTATTCCCATAAAAAAATCTAAGTCCGTTCTAATATGCAACCTTTAGAAAAACGGCATACAGAATATCCAGAGTCGGTTCTTTATCATTCCCCTCTGCCCATTCCTGAAGCTCACTTGCTGCAACTGTCAAAGCTTTTTTCATAGCCCATTCATCTGCCGCACGAGTTAAGTCTCTCGCCAAAACCGCCGCTCTCTGTCTACTATCTGAAAAGAGCAACACTTTCCGCCCCTGATTTTCCTGTTCTTTATATTCTGAAACAGGCGGTTGTACATAAAACTGTTCCGATACTAAGTTAAAAAACGGTTCATTTCCCTTTGTAACAAAATCTGTTGCATCAAACCGCATTTTATCGCATTTAGGACAAGTGCTGAATGTCCATAAATCCGGCCTTCCTTTGATCTCTTTATCACAATAGGCTACCTGAAGACAGCTGTTTTCCCCATCAGATTCCCCATGAAATTTATCCAAATGCCCTGTTATGGAATTAAGCCACGCTATTTGCATATTTCCTGTTCGTCTAAAGCATCCATCTTTCGGAATCGGATAAAAAAGAACTTCTTTCAGGCTGTCTGTAAACTGAATACCCGGCTCATTCCAGACAAAAGGTTTTTCATACTCCGATACGTCCAGATAACCTCGAAGGAACAGCGCCCCACAGGAACGCTCATTCATTAACTCATAGATCATGCCTCCGCATTTACACCGCGTCCCAGGTCTGCGCAGATAAACACGCCCCAGACCAAGTCCCGCATCTTCATGACGCTGCCTTTTCAGCCACAGATATTTCACTTCCCGGAAATGCAATTTTCGCCAACTCCTGAAATCGCACTGCATGTCCCCGTGTCTCTTTCATAATGCGCAGCATGGGATTGCACTGGCGTAAACAGTCGTACAACCATGTTTCAACCGATTTCTCATCCTTTAGATCACGGCTTCCGTGAAAACCGATTCGTCCGGCAAAATCCAAAATAGCTTTGTATCTTTCAGTCCAGTCCTGCTGCAGGGCATCAATATCATAATCTTCCAGAACGGTGGGTTCAAATTCCCTGTCCGTCATCTGAATCTCTTCTTCTGTTCCCTTAATCAACATAAAATTATTTTCTTTTTCCCGCTGCGCACTTAAGTCACAGGCAAATTTATAGATTGCCGCCTCCCGTTCCTCTCCCGGCGGAACACTGGCACTGGTAAGAATGAATTGCACCTGGCTGCGCCTGATGCCCAACTTATGTAATACTCTCCGCACCAAAAGGGAAACCTCCCCACCGGCTGAGCCGCGGTACATGTGGGCTTCATCGATAATAAACAAAATCTTATTATCCGGATTACTTTCAATCCATTGTCTCGTCCTGCTCCAGATACCTTGCTCAATAGGGCGCATCAACATATATTCCAACATGGAATAATTCGTAATCAGAATATCCGGACAATACTGATGCATTTCATGGCGGGTAATCAGTTCCGCGTCTTCCGGATCTGTCACACAATCCTCCTGATTTCTCAAGCGTTCAATAAATGCTCCCAAGTCCTTTTTAGAGGGATATTTCCCCAAATCCCGAAGCTTCTTTTTTACCTCCTCCGACTGTAAAAAAATATCCCTCTCCATTGTATCAGCCAAGCTACGGTTTTTATTTATGTCCACCATGCCAAAATAAGGAGTACGGCCGGTATACATCCCAAACTGTGGGACACGTCTTCCCGGAACCATTTCTCTAAGCAGACTGTGAAATCCCTTTTCTCCATTGCCAATCATACGGCGCAGCCGCCCCAACTGATCGGAAACCAACGCATTCATAGGATACAGCATAATTGCCCGCACTCCCCGGATTTCCCACGTTCCCGGAGAATGCATCTGCTCCAGAACCAGTTTGCTTACCATAGGCCACATAAAACATTCTGTTTTTCCGGAGCCTGTGCCTGTAGCCACAAAAAGGTCTCTCCCATGATAAAATGTTTCCAAAGCTTCCATCTGATGCCTGTAAGGATTCTTGAACACACCTAAATCCAACTCTGCCATTCGCAGCAAAATCCTTTTGACATCCTGGTCAATCGCTGTATGCCTGATGCCGTCCTCCACCTCAAAATAAGCAGGATTTGCTTCTATATAGGGCTCCTGAAAAACCAATCCCTCCTTCTGCAATTCCTTTTCACAGGCAATGCGCAATGCATCATTTTTCCCCAGATACTCTGTATTAATATAATCCAACAGACGATTTCTGATCGCATCATATGTGCTCTTTACCCCATATTTATCCATGATAATTCCCCTTTCTAAGTCAGCTTTAACCCCAAATGATACAAATGTGGTTTTATAAATCCCCATACCTCCTCATCCATATCCCACTCCAGCCTGTCCGCAGCTGCATTATGCGGCCATGCGTAGGTTTCTAATAATGTACTCTCCTTTTGCGGCAAATAAATCCTCAGCTTCAGTGAAATATGATCGGAATAACGCTCTGACTGCACCGGCACCGCATTATCCGCCATATACCTCATAGCTATCATAAACCGCCTGTGTTCGCCCATTACCTGAAGAAAGGGATCTATTTGATGCTTATACAATTCCTCGTCTTTTCGTACCAGAAAATACTCATAACCATTCTTATAAATAGTACGGCGAATAAGCCATAATCCTTTTACCGGCTTCGGACGCTCTGTTTGCCAACACAAGTGATTATTTTTTGTTCTTTTATAGGCATTAAAATATTGTACATTATCATCAATTTCTGTCTCTTTCCACCAGGCAGATTTGATATAGTCCTCAAACCATACTGTAACCTCTTTTACTGCTTCAGAAGGTTCAGATACTTCACTTTTTTGAACCTTCTGAAGCATGGCAATACCGGAATAAAATGTCCCCTCTGAAAGTACCTCCCCCTTTCTGCATTTTACCCTATCCGATAATATTGTCTCATTCCTTCCTGCAAGAATCAGATTTGTCTCAAACCCAACCTGCAGAATGTCCCCATGCCGCAGAAGCCTACTCAGCAAAAATGCAATAGGACTTTCCTGCGTTTTTTCCGATTCAAACCACGGTTTTGATTCAGGAAATCTTTTCAGCATTTCGTTTAATATAGCCGTACATTTATCAGAGATATGCCTTCTTCTCACTCCAGGATTATCCATTTGTCCACTGGTGACAGGCTGATCCAAAGCGACTGCCTTTATCCAACTGGCTATGGCAGAATATAACACCCTATTACAGTATTGGCTTTCTGACTCGTTTTCATATTTGAAAATTCCCAAATCAGCCGCCATGGCATGTAAAATTCTATCCTCCATCTGCCATACCTCATAAATATTTTTTAAGATATTTATCCGACTTTATGTCGAAACCAAAGGATGTAAAAATGTCCAACAATTCTTCCTGTTTTCCGGACGCTTTTGCACTCAATAAAATCTGAAGCAATAACATTTCATCCGGCTCTATGGTTCTATCCGTGGCAGCCAGATATTTTGCGTAATTCAACAATGCCGTATTGTCAATGATTCCACAAAAATGCTTTAAAAGCCTATGTTTCTTTTTATAATCCTCCCTATTGTATTTTGCATCGTATTCCGAAGAGAAATCAACATCTGGATGAAATGCATTTAATGTGTCCGATTCGAAACCTTTTATTCCAATATCTCCATCAATAAAAATCGTCCTATTCCACACATAACCTGAAATCATCTCCCTGTTGATGCCATTTAAAGGAAAAACAAGGATGGCACTATGCCCCCATTCTTCCGAACACTGCTGTATCTCATGAAAGGCATTCAGCGAAAATCCATCAAAAATGCCATTCACCAGAAACACTTTCGTCGAGGCTTTCGTCTCCTGCCTGATAAAGTCGCATAATTCTTTACACCGTGCCTCTCCTATCGGCAATGCAAGCATACAAGTTCCCTCTTCGCCAAACATAGCCGAAATACAATCCGCTATTCTTTCTGCATTACTCCCACATACAACAGGCAATCTGTTGCAAACAGCAAATACTATCATCTGTGCCATTCCAAACGCAACAGTATCATCATATCCTGCCTTGCTTAAGTTGTCTGCCAACTCTTCTTCAAAGGAATCTATATCCGTTATCTGATCACCCGGTATATACTTCTTTTTTCTATAAGTAACCGAAATCGCATAAGAGTCCTTTTCTGATACCAAATTACCCTCCTGCACAACATTTGGCATGACAAACGCCATTTCGGATATAAAATCGGCGGCATCCTTTCTCGCAGCAGCAATGCGACCCCCGATCTTTTCCTCTACGTCCCGGGCCAGTCTTTCCTGTCTGGAAATCTCCAATCGGATCCGTTCCAATTCCCCCTGCGCTTCCCCATATTGTTCCTGATATGTACGACAAAGGGCTTGTCCTTCTGCAACATTTTTCCTAACTTCTTCCAACTCATTCTGTGCCGCGAAAAGCTGCTCTGCGTTTTCCGTTTTCCATTCATCAGAAAGCAGTTCTTTACACTTTGCTATAAGCTCCTGGTTCCGTGCCAACGCAGCCCCCAGTGTTTTCACATCAATATCTCTTTCCGTCAGGTAAGAATCTGCCTGCTCAATAAAAGCGAAGATATAGTCTTCCGCTTCCTTTTCCGTACAACCATATGCGTCAACAATCTCCTGATAAACTGTCTTTTCAGGCAGGCCCTTCAAAAAAGTCTGGCAGCGCTGTGCTTCTTTTCTGTTAAGATCAAGCTGCCGAAAGACGGCACTTGTGGCTCGCCTTATAATAATATCCTTTACAACTTTAAGCGGACTCTTTACTTGAAAAACAGTCTGGGGTATGCCTAAGTTAAGGTACCGATAAATCTTTTTCCCTGCAATCTCCAATATATCCCCCGTATCAATCGTATATTGGGGCAATATATACACATCCTTTTTCACCCGGACATTTCCATTGCCAGATTCAAGTTCTCTCATTCCGCACAGCAAACCGCTCATTTGATTTTCAGCAACTCGATACACAAATATAACCTTGCCGCCTATTATTCCTGAAAAAGTGTTGCCAACAAGACATTCTGAGATTTCCTCACAGCTATGGCATTCAGTAAGTTCCACAACTTCTATGTATTTCATGCTGCTATTATACTGCATATGTATATAATCTCTATATACATCCTTATTATTCGGAACAGCACTCCAATCCCATACACCAATAAGCCCTTCCGTATCAGGACCGTCAAATAAGGGCAACTTATCACGATTGCTAAAATATGGCGGTTCCTCTTCATTCTTGATAAACTGGCTGCCCTTCCGATTTTCTATATCTGCCAACCGCCTGCATCTCTTGTTCCCATTATAGTCAGTAAAAATCTGGCAGATGGAGGTAAACTGGTATTCCTCACTTCGTTCTGCTCCGTCTTCCTCATCAGCATACCTTGAAAGTCTGCGGAATTTCTCCAGTTCTGTCTGAAGTTCAGACACCTTACCCTCTGATGCTTCGAATAGTTCCTCCGTAGACTTCAATTTACTTTCCAATACATAATTCTTTTCAGATAAACCAACAATCTCTTTTTCTGCCTCAAAATGAGCAGTCTTTTCCGCTTCCAATGCCTGCTCTAACTCGGTTATCTGGTCTGATATTTCCTTTTGTTTTCCTTTCAAGGCTTCGATTTCGGATTCCTCTGCTCTTTCCTCCGTGCCGCCTTCCAAAGCCTCATCCCTGTTCTCTTCCCCGCTTTCTTTATTTTGTAATAGATATACTGCACTTTCTGCCAGTGCAATATATTCCCCCGAAAACTGCTCATACTCCCCTGTAATCTTGAAAAAAAGACTCACATTTCCTGCAAACCCACTTTTCACTATGGCATTCAGCATCGCCCTTTGATGAGATTCGCCCTTTTCCTCAAACGTCTTCCGCTCTTCCTCTATTTTCTGTCCCCATTCATCAAGCTGCTTTCTGATAAATGAAGCAATAAAATCATTCTTAATATATTTCCTGACAAGCATTGTTGTGCTCTCGTCGGAAAGATGAGTTACCCTGAATCCCGGAAAAATCTTGTTAAATTCCTTCGGATAACGCTTAAAATATGCCCGTATTCGATATGGTGTAATCTGCCTGCAAATATAATTTATTTCCTCTTCTGAAAGATCCGAGATGGAAAGAACAGAATCATTTTCCCTCAGCTGTGTCATATGCGATTCCCCCTTGCGCAATAGTCAGTATATAATATTTCCAGGAGCCTGATTGGTATTTTACCGTTACCAGTCATTCTCTTCACTTCCTCAAATATGTTGCCAAATCCCTCCTTTCTCCACATGAGAAGCATATTTGCTACCCAATAAGGAACTGGTACCTGTTCTCCCCCAATACTTTCCCTTATCTTATCCATTGTCAGTTGTTTTTTTATACGTTCCGCCTTATTAGTGTCACTTATCTGAAAATGCTTCAGAACACCATTTCCCACTACAAACAGAACCTCTGCCGCATTATACCAGGCAGCGACAGACGCCTGCGATTCCCGAACTGATATGTGACGAAATACTTTATCCCGGCTACCTATATACATTTCCATCCTGGCATTAGAATTTACAAAAAAGGCTTCTGAAAAGAAATCTCTTGTAACATCTTCCCATTCCTGCAAACTTCCGTTTTCTTTCTCAACAGAAAAGATATATTCAAATTTCGGATATGTAATTTGTTTCGCTTGAAAGCATATCTCTCTCCCTGCATATTTTCTATCCACGGAAAAGACTGCTTCCTTCGAAGTAACAGAAAAATCAACTGTATGAATCCCTCTTTCATAACTGTCCACTGTCAGTGAAGAAACTTTCGGTACTCTGCACCTGAAATGCAGACCTTCATCCCCTGCCTGGCAGCTTCGGACAGCAACTGCCCATTTATTGCTGGAAAACCAATATTCAGGCAAAATTGGCTGTCAAATTTGACAGTCAGGAAAACCGGTAATCCCACTCGCTCGTATAAGTTCAATCCTGAATACCCATCCACACGCTTCTCACATTCCGGCGTCCGTTCTGTCCTCTTATAGTGTGAAAATCTGTCTGGCAGTGGCCCACCTCTGGAACTCCAAAATACTGGTTCCCCGCATTCCGGACAAAAGAATCTTTCGTTTTTCTGAGCAATATACTTATTATAAAATATATCTGCACTTACTTCCTTTTCTAAACCTACACCGTACCTGTCAATTGCGTATTTCATGAATCCCCCTTGCTTCTTATCCTGTTCTACACCCCATTTATCTGTAGCCGGACTCTAACTTCTGATTTTATCTTTCCAACAGCTTCTCTATTTCTCCCGAAAAATGTATTTTCTTTCCCCCAAAGCTTTTATCCATTTTCTCTATCAAAGAATATTTTTCATCCATATACATTTTAGAGAATACGGCATAGATCTTTTGTACCGGATTCGCAACTATATCTCGATCATCTTCTGTCAAACGGCTAGCCAGACATTTCTCATAGAAATGGATAGCAGAACCTACTCCTGAATAATTTACCCTAACTCCTGTTAAATGCAGAAAAATGTATCGATGAAAGACTACCTCATAACTTTTTATGGCAGACAGCAATGTTTTCCTGTTTGCAGTTGCCCTTTCACTTCTGATGGTACCCCATAAAGTAAAAGGACTTTTTGATCCTCTAGATTTAAATGATATAATCCAGCAGATTTCGCCATAATTTGAATTGCCCTTCTCTTGTCCATCCCCATGTCCCTTTACCAATTTTGCATTCTGAAAAGGGAATGTCAATGCCGTAGCACCAAACATTCCCTTTCCATGGTTGATTTTTCCGTTGCCTGCCAACCTCCGACACCTTCGTTCGGAAAACATATCAGATTTTAGGTGTCAACCCACCGCTGATTCACAGCTTTTCTAACTACATCTTACCTTATAACTGCGCAAAATGCAATTACATTTTATCATATGCAGAAATGATATCTGTAATTCCAAAATCTTCAAAGTTTCCAACTGCTTTTCCAATAATCCATCCTTTTCTTAGAAATTCTCTGTTGTCGGCATCAACACTCTTTCAGAGTGTTCTGCTTCATTGATAATCTGCATCGTACACGGATTTCCAAACATCATTATTCTATCTGCTACATTTTCAACTCCATGAAATTCATTGATATCCGCATACTGTTCATATGGTTTCTGGTCTGTGTCGCAAAATACTAAAACAAAGTCATAAGCACCATTCTGATACTTGTCCTGATACCGCGCAGGAATTTTCCTATTTCCCTCAGCATTCTCCAGCAAGAAGATGCAAACGCAATACAGACCCTTTTCATTTCCCATCATGCTTGTCCCTCAAACCTGAACCATTATGAATGGCGGGGACAGTGCCTATTACGGAAAGCCTTCGGCGCAAAGAGTGAATATCCAAAAAGATATCCCGCCGCTGCCACAATGCTACTCTGAAGCGAAGTATATTCATTTACAATAAATAAAGGAAGAGCTTCCAATATCTGCCCTAAAAAGGCCTGTCGTCTATAAAAACCGCATTCTGATCCGGGACACCCTCACGCCCTAAAAGATATGATTTGATTTCATCCATGGAAGTAAAATGGCTGAGCTGGAACGGCAATATGGGATCTGTTTTCTCAAAGAACAGGACTCCCTCTTCCGCCTCAAACATAAGGCCCGCATGGTAGTTAGCCACCATTCCGTCATTAACACCCCAGAGAGAGACCAAATGCGCCGAGCCTTCCCCAAACACCGCACCATTGCTTCGCCACGCATTCAAAACGGTGTTCTCCACGGTCCCATCCATCTGAATAGGCCCAAATAGGATTTCGTATTTATAGGCTTCCCCCTTTAAATATTCCGGAAGCTCCCGGCTTTCTTTCTGCTCCATGAGTTTATCCGATTCCTGTGCCTGAAAGAAACTGTGGTACACTATAAAAGCCGCCTGCCGACAATTTATATCTTCAAATCCCCGCTTCGTATATTTAGTGAGGGCGTCCGTATAATCATAAATCTTCTGATAACTTTTTGCAGTCTGCTGCCAGCCACCCGCTAAAGATTCTTTCGCAAAATCGCTGTTGGAATGAATATTGACATATTCCAATACCGCCCCTGCATCCAAATCTGGTATCCCGGCAGAAACCATTATTTCCGAAAGCTCCGTCATGTCCTCCTCAGAAATCAGGTTGTTATACTGATAACCAGCCTTGCCACATGAAACAAAAGATAGCAAAAGAAAAATACCTGTCATCGCCGCTATGATCGCTCTGAAAATATATCTTTTCATTCTGTTCTGTCTCCTTCCCTATGCCACAATTCCGTGGACCACTCCATAGGATTCCTCTAACCAAGTTTAAATACAATAGTTCCCTCTTGATTCATTACGTTTAACATATCATAAAAATAAGCCTATAATGTCCAAAATCCCTGACTTACTACCGGATATATCTCCAATGGGATACATAACGCAAGAGTTCCGGATCATCTGTAATCCAATGCCACAAATCCTGATTTTTTTAAGATTTGTGGCATATATGTTCTTCTTTTCCCTTTTCGTCTGCTTTTTATATCGGAAATATTTCACAGAATAAAACTTCACTTTTCCTATAATTTTCACCAAATCCGAGTGTTTCAATATCTCATCCAAATTGATATTTTGCCTTTGTCCATAGTTCTCCCAAATCTACTTTATCCTGCGTCTTCATAAATTTTCATGTACGCTATTTTCAGACACGCCATTATCAATCTGTTTTTGAACTCTGTTACAGCGCTTTTTTAATCATTAAAAATATTATGTCATTGTCAACACTTAGCTGTTAATAAACTCATACAAAGCGTCTGTCCCTTTTTCCAGCTCCTTATCACATGCCTCACACAAATATTCATTGGTTTCCAGAAAAAGCCTTGTTTCTGAATCCAGCAAAAGTTTGTAAAGCTCCAAAGTCAACAGTTTTTTGTAAGCTGACTCATAATCTATATTCTGTTTTTTCATCAAATTCTTTGTTAATGCCACAACACACATGCCCGTTGTCGTTTCGATTCTGCTCACATCCATCGATTGATCTCCACTCAATTGTTTTTATATTTACTATAAACCGATCAGCCACTTCCTGTTTTCCTATATAATATTGTATTCCAAGATTCTCTGTTTCCAGTTTATTAAGCAATACCCCCTTAGCGGCATCTGTACCAACCTTACCATATAGACCATCCCAGTATGCTTTCAGACAAAATGCGGTGTCATCATCTGCGGTAGGACCAACTACCATATCATAGGCATGGGGCATGCCTCCTTTTTCTCTGCACATTGAAACAAAATCAAGCCACTCTAAAGCATCATACCAATTGCCTGGCCTTTTGAGACTGCGATATAGAAGCCTTTTCCAAAATCTTTCCTTTCCCGCCCAAGCTTTACATCCACTTGCTGTATTTCCGATGCTGTTCCATGGTATAAGATCGTCCTAAGGCTGCGCCACATATTGTTCCACCTCCCTCACCATTTCACTGCCTGTCAGGCTGTCAAATATATCAGGGCATTCTGCAACGTAATTCAATATTTCATATTTTTTATCCAGCTTCAGAAAATCATCTGCAGAAATATTATGCTCTCTACAATAATTCGTCGTCACTAAATACATTAAGAATATTGTATTATTCAGTCTTTTTTCTGACATATATGCTTCTCTCCTTCCCTCAAATCTACACATTATTTGATACACCCACCATACCTTAAAAGAGAAACGTGTTGCCCGGTCTCTCTCCAAAAGGTTAATCTACTATATATACTTCCGTTCTCATCTTAAATTCGTTTTGTATGGCCTTCCTCCAACTTTGTGAATATAAAATTGTAAGGATAAAATCCAGTTGGAGAACTTCATTCCACATGCAATCTGAATGATTTTAAACATCTTTTTCCGGGCAAAATAGCGATTGTAGGTATTCTATATTACGCAATCATCCAAAAGATTCTACGTGTCTTCTTTGGTTGGAATATTCCCCACTGCCACGGTAAAAATACATGTATAGTTATTTCCATACATATAATAGCGATTGAGATAACCTATGCCGTTATTTCCGGCAAAGATACTATCTGTTCCAAACAGTTCCGCCAGAAACTTCCCATACCTGTCAAAAAGCAGAGCAGGCTGAAACCTCAAAGGACAATCCTTATAACAGCTTGACCAAGGATTTGTCAATCATCTTTTTGTAGATGCAAAAAAGGATAAGATTTGCTCCCATTCAGTATAACACATTGGAAAAAGCGCTGCAATAAACACGCATATCTTTTAAAACCTTTTGTTCCCGGCATATAAGGGCAAAATCGCTCCTGCCTTTCTTGACTTGCCCAGATTTTGTTTGTGGAACTGTCGATAGATTTAACAGTTCCACAAATCATATAACCAGCCCTGACTATTGCTCCGGTTCATTTCCTACTATATGGTTATTCTCTAAAAAATCCTCTCTCGCCGGTGTTTTCGACTTTTCTGAATTCCCCGCCTCATACGCCTCCACCGCCGGGTCCATAATCTGATTCGTCCTCCTCCACTCCTTCATCCCCTCCACCTTCACCGCCGCCTGCGTATGCTTCGCCAGAAACCGCGTCAGCGGATACACATCAATCCAAATCTCATTATTCCCCTCTTTCTGCGACTCATCAAAAATCAACTGCAGCCCCCAGTGCAGATGCACAATCTTAATATTATTCACATTCTCCGTAGTGCTATACCCGGTATGCCCCATATACCCGATCACATCCCCCGCGGTGACCACGCTGCCTTCCTCCAACCCTTCCGCATAGGGGTAATTCTGCCGCAGATGGGCGTAATAATAGTATCGCTTCCCGTCAAAACTGCGGATTCCGATGCGCCATCCGCCGTACTGATTCCATCCCAATGCTTCTACCGTGCCGGATTCAATACACATAATAGGTGTACCCACCAGGCCCATCATATCATGTCCCAGATGTCTTCGCTTATATCCATAGCTGCGGCTGACGCCAAAATCATCATAATGTGTATAGTCAAATCCCCTGGCCAGAGGAAAATAACCTTTCAGCCCATATTTGCTTTCATAATGGCCATTCCCGCTGTCCTCCTCATATTCTCCCACCAGTCCGCCGATGGCGGCGTCATAGGCGTCCAGATAATAAGGATAGTACTGCAATTTCTCCGTCAGTTCCTCCAGCGTTTTTTCGCCTTCAGAGAGAGCCTGGGCCGCCTTTTCCATGGTCTTTAACGCGCTTTTGTCAAAAGCCCCACCTGTCTTGGCAGCCGTGTAGGCCAGCAACTCCACCCAATGGACTTCATGTTCTGTACCATGGGTTTTCACGTCCCACTCATAGGCGCTGCACAAAGCCTCGTAAGACACCGTGAAATCCACCCATTTTATGTAATCTTCTTCTATGGCCAGCACGGAACTGCCTGCGGCTCTGCGCTCCTCCAGGCGGCCCCGCTGACCGGCCAGCACCGCCAACGCCATCACCACCAACAGGCATTCCGCCAAGATCCCTTTCTTGATCCGCATCCGATATTGATCTCTCTGTTTTTTATCCATTGCCTCTCCAGGTTGGTTTTCTCACTGGAAATATATGAAAAGGGCGGAAAACTTATGCCGCCCCGCAAATCCAATCTATTAGGATGCTATCTTCTGTACTTCCCTTTCACCATTTTTTACGAATCCTTCAAACGCCCTGTTAATAAGCAAAAAAGGGCTGTCACAAAACCAACGAGTTATTACCATTGATTATGCGACAGCCCCTTTATTTTACGCCTGCTGCCACTTGCTATGCAGGAACTATTCTATACGGAATTATCCTACAACTCCGGCTCAATCAGTCCGTAGGTGTCGCCTTTCCGCTTATAAACCACATTCACCTGATCCGTCTCCGCGTTGCAGAATACGAAGAAATTATGTCCCAGAAGTTCCATCTGGATGCAGGCGTCCTCCGGATACATGGGCTTGATGTCAAACTTCTTGGTGCGTACAATCTTGACGTCCTCATCCTCCATGTAGTCGTTCTCCACAAAGGCTTTGCTGAAGGAACTGGCATTCTGCTGCTTGTCCACGATTTTGCTCTTGTATTTCTTAAGCTGCCTCTCTATGATCTCCTCCACCAGGTCGATGGATACATACATATCATTGCTGACCTGCTCGGACCGTATGATGCTGCCCTTTACGGGGATGGTCACTTCTATCTTCTGCCTTTCCTTCTCCACGCTGAGCGTCACATGTGCCTCTGTATCCGGATTAAAGTATTTCTCCAGCTTGCCGATCTTGTCCTCCACTGCTGCCCTTAACCCCGGAGTTACTTCAAGATTTCTACCCACAATCACAAATTTCATACAGATCATTCCTTTCCGCATCTGTCTGCCCAACACACCATGAACAGGCGTCCCTGGCATTGACACTTTAACCCGGATATCTATCGGGCAGATGCTGTTGTTTTATTGTATGGAAAGTATACCATATTTTCTTTTGTTTCGCAACAATTTAACCATTTTTTTACATGTTTTTGACATCTGGTATGTCAACAGAAAATTTGCTTTTTCGACCCAAAAAGCAAATTTTGGGAAAAACGCACAAAACTCATGTTCTTGTTTTTACTTCCCAAATTAGGGTTTTTGCGCCTTCAAACCTGTGGATAACGTGTATAACTCCGTGTATAAATGGGTTTTAACAGGTTTTGCGTTTTAGAACCTGTGGATAACTCACACACGGAAGTGAATTTATAGAGTGACGGTATATCGGTTTTTCCACTTTTTTTGGTTAAGTTGCACAAGTTGTCCAAAACGCAATACTTTTTGCAAATTTTCTATTATTAGAAAATGGGAGCATCCCCCCTTTGGAAGATGCTCCCACTTAATTTATCTTGTCTCTTATTAGAAAATACGCCGGATGGCCAGAATCTTTTTGTAATCCGCTCTGGAGATAATAATGCCGGTCTTGCTGTTGGACGCATGCACAATATTACCGTCACCGATATACAGAGCCACATGGCCGGAATAACAGATCAGGTCTCCGGGCAGGGCGTTGGCCAGACTGTCCACCGCATACCCCTGCTTTCTGTCCGCAGAGGAAGAGTGGGGCAGCGACACGCCGAAGTTGGCGTATACGCTCATCACGAAGCCGGAACAGTCTGCGCCGTTGGTCAGGCTGGTACCGCCCCATTTGTAAGGATTTCCCACAAACTGTACAGCAAAGTTGGCCACCGCCACGCCCATCTCATTGTCGCCGCTGATGGTAACGCTGGAGGGATCAATGCCATGGCTGCTGCCCTGAGAGGCTGCTGTCTGGTTCTGGGCTGCCTGGGCCTGCCGGGCCGCTTCCCTGGCCTTCTGCCTGTCTGCCTCTTCTTTGGCCAGCCTGGCGGCTTCCTCTTCCCTGGACTCAGCCTGTACAAACTCCGTATGTAAATCCACATACTCTCTGGATACCCAGCCGTCGCCTTCCTCTGTATCCACCTTCACCCAGGTGTCCGTCTCCTCCAGCACCAGCAGATCGTCCTCAAAGGCCACCATGCCCAGAATCTTACTCTCCGTGCTGGGCTCCTGGCGCACATACAGTCCGTCGCAGGTCACGGAAGCGATCCGGGTACCCACCTCCCTGGCCAGAGTGATGGCTTCCTCACCTGTCACGCAGTACTCGCCTTTCACATAACCTGTCACATTGCCGGAACGGATCTGATACCAGCCGTTTTCCTTGGCCAGAAGCGTCCCCACCGAATTGTTATACAATTTTCCCACAATCTCACCGGACTCACTGGGAAGGCTTCTCACATTCACATAGGCGTTTACCTGGGCAATCACCAGGTTCTTGAACATCTCCTCCTCCTGGGCCTTCTCCTGAGCCACCGCCTGGGCAGCGGCGGCGGCTTTTGCCTCGTCCACCTGCCTTGCATTCACAACGGTCTCAAGCTGTATGTTCTTGCCAGTCTGGTCCTGCAGGCTCTCCAGGCCCGTTCCGTTATCCAGCGCTATATTGATGCCGCCGCTGGGCAGCACCGAAGAAATTCCCTGAGCGGCCTGTACGTCCATGCTTACGCCGGAGCAGAGCAGGGCGGCGGATAAAGCAAACGCGGTAATCTTCCCTGTATGTCTAAACATTCCATCCTCCATATATCACTGCAAATGTTACATCCACATTCAAATCATTACAAAATTGTTACATCCGACATTAACTATAGCACGCTCCGCACAAATTGTCAACACCCAGTATAAATTATCAAAAAACCTGTAAACCCCTGTAAATATGGGGTTTTCCAGCTTGTCCACGCAAAAAGAAGCCCCAAATATGGCTTCTTTTTCCAGCAGAAAATATTTCGTAATTTTTAATATATTAATTTATCAAACCGTAATACTCCCGATCCATGCCGCGGCCGCTGTTACGGCATTGGCTCCGTCCGCCACCGCCGTCACCACCTGACGCAGCGGTTTCCGGCGGATATCCCCTGCCACATAGATGCCGGGAACGCCGGTGGCGCCGTCCTCGCCTGCCGGCACATAGCCCGACTCGTCGCAGAGCGCCAGATCTTTGAGCAGTTCTGTCTCAGGCCGTATACCCACAGCCACAAACACGCCGTCTACGGACAGGATGCGCCGCTCTCCGCTTTTTAAGTCTTCCAGCAACACGCCCGTGACAGCCTCCTGGCCCTGGATCTCCTTCACCACATGGGAGTATAGAATCTCCGCCCCGGGCAATGCCCGCAGCTGCTCCTGAAGCACATGAGCCCCCCGCAGTTCATCCCGGCGGTGGATCAAATATACCTTCTCACAAAAGCGGGTCAGGTAGATGGCATCCTCCAGCGCCACATCCCCGCCCCCTACCACGGCCACCGTCTTGCCCCGGTAAAAGGCGCCGTCACAGGTGGCGCAGTAAGAAACCCCCATGCCCGACAACGCCTCTTCCCCCGGTACCTCCAACTGTGCGTGGTGGGCTCCCGTGGCCAGAATCACCGCTTGGGCCCGCAGATCCCCTTCGGTGGTATGGACTGTTTTGATCTCCCCCTCCGTAAGGCCCGTGACCTCCGCCTCCAGAAACGGCGCCCCCAGCTTGTCGGCATGTTCCCGGAATTTCACCCCCATATCAAAACCGTTTATTCCGGGCATTCCCAGATAATTGTCCACTTCGTAGGTGTTCAGCACCTGGCCTCCGCTCATGGGGTTTCTCTCCACCACCAGCAGGTTCAGCCCTGCCCGCATACCGTACACCGCCGCTGAAAGCCCGGCAGGGCCGGAACCGATGATAACCAAGTCATATATCTCCTGCATATTCATTTCCTCCTAAATTTATAGTTCTGCGGATTTCCAAAAAGCACAGAATATACTGCATATGGCGTATAGCTTCTCCGCTTTTTCATGAGTTTATCAGTTTACGGGTGGAAAAGCAATGGGCAAATGTGCTATACTGGCAGAGAGCCAACCGACTGTAAATAATTATATTGTAGCAGAAAGGAATTATACCGCATATGAATAAGACCGCATTGATTACCGGGGCGTCCCGAGGCATAGGACGGGCCATGGCGGAAACTTTTGCCGCCGCGGGATATGACCTGGTCCTGACCTGCCTGCATCATATGGAAGAATTGGAAAAACTGGGACAGGAACTGGAAAGCGCCCACAGCGTGGGCTGCCGCTGTTTCACTGCGGACGCCGGGGATTGGGAGGCAATAACAGCCCTGTTCTCCCACATCCGCCGCCTGGACGTACTGATCAACAACGCCGGGATCGCCCATATGGGCCTGCTGCAGGATATGACATCGGAGCAGTGGCGCCGCATCATGGCCACCCATCTGGACGGCTGCTTCTACACCAGCAAATATGCCGTCCCGCTGATGCTGGCCCAGGGGGGCGGGCACATTCTGAATATCTCCTCCATCTGGGGCAATGTGGGAGCCTCCATGGAGGTAGCCTACAGCGCCGCCAAAGGCGGCATCAACAGCTTTACCAAAGCCCTTGCCAAGGAACTGGCCCCCAGCCGCATCCGTGTCAACGCCATCGCCTGCGGCGTCATTGATACGGACATGAACCGCTGTCTGTCGGAGGAGGATCTGGAAGCGCTGCGCCGGGAAATTCCCGCAGACCGCCTGGGCACCCCCCGGGAAGTGGCGGCCCTGGCCCTGCAGCTCACCCAATCCCCCGGCTATCTCACCGGGCAGGTCATCACCCTGGACGGCGGTTTTATCTAAAACCAAAGGCGCATTGGCTTTACTCCGCGCGGTCACAGTACGCCAGGTCTTTCACCACTTCTCCCGCCAGGATCAGCCCTGCCACAGAAGGGACGAACGCCACGCTGCCGGGAACCGCTCTCCGGCCCTCCGGGGGGATTTCCTCTCCCCTCTCCGGCGTCAGGGGCGGCTCCTGGGAATAGACCACTTTCAAATGCTCCACCCCTCTTTTTTTCAGTTCTCTGCGCATCACCCTGGCCAGCGGGCAGACGCTGGTCTGATAGAGGTCCGCCACCCTGAAGGCACTGGCGTCCAGCTTATTTCCCGCCCCCATACTGCTGATCACAGGCACCCCCGCTTCCTGAGCCTTCAGGACCAGTTCAATCTTGGCCGTCACTGTGTCCACTGCATCCACCACGTAATCATACGCTTCAAAAGGGAACTGCCCCGCATTTTCCGGCAGAAAAAAGCAGGGGAAGACGCGCACCACCGCCCGGGGATTGATGTCCCTGATCCGCGCCTCCATCACATCCACCTTATACCGTCCCACGGCGCTGTGAGTGGCGATCAACTGCCGGTTTATATTGCTCACGCTGACCTTGTCGCTGTCAATCAGGTCAAGCTGTCCTATACCACTGCGGGCCAGCGCTTCCACCGCATGGCCCCCCACACCCCCGATGCCGAACACCGCCACCCTGGCGGCCGCCAGCCGCTCCATGGCCTCCCCGCCCAGCAACAGCCGGGTCCTGCAAAATGCTTCTTCCATGCCCCATCCCTTTCCCGCCCCGGCACAGCCCGCCGCCAAGGACTGAACTCTCTGCCTGAATTAATCTTTATTGCTGTTCTTGCAGGATTGACAGTTATAAGCTAAATTCTTTATTTCATGCGTTTTATAAATACTTCATGCTGATTTTTTGCCTTACATCCCAAAGCCTTAGCATATCCATGCCTTTCGTAAAAACGTACTGCGGTGTCCGTCGTGAGGATGCTTGTATAAATCCCATGATCCATGAAATACTTTTCAACAAGATTGATCAGTGCGGTGCCGTGCTTCTTATTCCGAAACTCTTCTGCAATCCAGAACTCTCGTATAAAGCCGCAGGTTTCCTCAAAAAACCAACTTGAAAACTTCACAGGTCTGAACAGAATAAATCCGATGATTTTACCATCCTTAGAGGTTCTGACAAAAGCCATATTATCATCCTCATCATTCATTTCTTTGAACAACCTGTCCCAATCCCTGATCCGATAACCCAATTCTGAAAAGTACTTCTTAAAAGCAGTTTGGAACAGCGGATTAGAGAAGTCAGTAATCGTTATATCAGAATAGAGGTCGTCATCCTTGCTTAAGTTGTACATAAGGTTATAGCAGTCTGGAACGCTTTCATCTATATATCCGGTATCCTCAAATCCAACCTTTTTGTACATCCAAAGTGCCGCAGCATCGTTCTTATTGACACATACTTCCACATGCCTGTACTTTCTTTCTTTAGAAAGCTCTGAAAGTATCAGGCGCAGCGCTTCCGTACCATAACCCTTATTTTGAAAACGCCGGTCAATCATAAACTGTTGCAAATCGTAACAGGCCGGCTCTTCATCCATATTCCTTACAAGCGCAACGCCAATGACATGTTCACTGTTGCATATGCCGTAAACTCTGGCATTACAAGAGCGATAGATATATCCTCTTGCTACAATCCCAACAGGTGTGGCAAGAAATTTTTTCTGTTCTTCAGTGACGCTGAGCGAAAAAATATCCAACCAGTTCTGTTCGTTAACATCAAATAATTTAACCATAATTAATCCTCCAGATATTATTGGAGGGTCAGATTTCGTGGGCCCTCCATACACGAATATTTTTCATATACGATCACCCCTTTCTATTTCTTTGCAAGAACAGCGATATTATTATCTCATATTTATTTAGGAGTTTCAAGGTGCCGGATCCAGTATTTCCGTTCAGGCTAAAAGTGCAGACAGACTCTGCAAAAAAGAATAGCACCCGTTCACTTTTTGAGTAAGTGAGCGGGTGTATTTCTTGAAACCTTAAAAATCTCCTTTTTCGCCCTTTCAGCCGCTGGCCGGCCCCTCATACAGGGCGCTGACCCGGCCGTCGGGCACCTCTTCCTCCACGATCCGCCGCATCTCCCTGTCGGATCTGGCATCCAGGCAGCGCATCAACAGACGTTCTTTCTCGCTCTCCGTCATCCCCGCAGGCCCCTCCAGCGCCGCCTCATTTTCCATCATATTCATGCCAAAGCCCAGGGGAACCTGAGACAGGGGATAGCCCGCTTCCGCCGAAACGCCAAATGCTATTCCGTTAAAATCCATATCTCCCATTCCTTTCCAATAAAATTAAACCTTTTTTTCCATTATAAAATGCAGTCCTCCGGCTGATGGCAGAGGACTGCATTTAGCATTCCCTGGGCAGGGTATCTTATTCCCCGTCGCACTTATTGGTTTGTCAAATACTTCTCCATTAAATAAAACAGACCTTTTCTCCAGCGTACCGTCCCCACCTTCTCAAAACCGCAGTTCCGATACAGCTTCAGCGCATAAACATTCCGGGAAAACACATCCAGCCGGATGGCCTCTACCCCCTTTGCGGCATTCTCCCGCTCCAGATGTTCCATGGTCTGCCGGGCGATTCCCCGATTTTGGAAAAGAGGATTCACACAGAGACGATGCAGAATGCAGCAGGACTTGTCCGGATATTTCCACGCCGCCCCTTCATATTCCGGATCGCACACCCCGTTTATCGTATAGATCACTGCCGTCCGGCCGGCCAAAGTCCCCACCGTCATCTGTCCCCGCCGGATATCCTGCTCAAAATCTTCCCGAGTGGGATACAATTCGTCCCACTGATCAATCCCCCGGCGGCTCATCTCCAGAGCGGCCTGCCTGACCAGCGCCGTAATTTCTTCCAGATCCGTCAATTCGGCCGTCCTGTATTGTATGTCCATCTTTTCCTCCATTAATTCTCCTTCGGCGCCGGCCTCTGTTGGATAGTTGGAATAGGTGACTTAGAAAATATCCATTATTCAAGGGTTTC
>OFGF01000795.1_pt1 | contig 23856 bp, 23 predicted proteins | sample 1521711 | NCBI WGS metagenome assembly OFGF01 (sample SAMEA3504092, study PRJEB24116) | mouse gut metagenome | biome: mouse gut; feature: mouse-associated habitat; material: faeces | place: Denmark | collected 2011 | reverse complement strand
ACTGAAATATTAACCATTGTGTGTGGTATCAGAAAGTCTGATGACCCCAATTTAAAGCAATTGTTAAGAAAAAAAATGTATTAAATGTTTCTTTAAAAAACACAACACACAAATCCAGAAGGACAAGTATGACTGCAAGCCTTAAATACGGTTCGCTGGCATATGGGTTCATCCAGCCATGCCGCATGATATATCCGGTTATAAAGGCCAGCTGGAGCAATAAAATGTCCAGAATTGTAAAATCCAGATGCTTTAACCAGCTTTTCTTTTCCCGTTTATACATAACGCCTTACCTCATTCTTTTTTGGTCCCATGTATATAAAGCCATGTCTTAGCGTACTCCCGGCGCTCCTTCTCAGACATATGCCCGACCTTCTCATAAGTAAGCTTCGTCTGTGCCATCTGCGGCTCGCCACATTTAAAACATTCTACGTTTTTTCTTCTGGATACTACCCGGATCCAGCCGCACTTCGGACAAATGTATACTTTCATTTCTTCTTTCGTCCCCCAACAATTCATCTCTGTGTATCCGAATGGTCTGTAGCGCCATCTCAAAGTCCTGCCGGTTCTTTTGCCCCATCGTCTTTAAAATAAGGCCGGAAAAAAAAGCCTGTACCGCTGCCAACATCGCAAAGCCGCACACAATTAAGGTCGGGAAATGGGGCACCAGCCCGGTCTTCGTATAATCAATAATAATCGGTATCATAAATAAAGTAGAAAGCAGTGAAAGCGCCGCCGCTAAAATCCCAAAAAAATGCATCGGCTTATATGTCTGGTACATCCGGGCGATTGTGCGTAATACTTTTAAGCCGTCGGAAAACGTATTCAGCTTTGACTCACTCCCCGCCGGGCGGTCGCGGTATTCTATTACCACGTTTTCCACCTGCATATTTTTATCCGCCGCATGGATACTCATTTCTGTCTCGATCTCAAACCCCTTTGAAAGTACTGGGAACGATTTGACAAACAGGTAGCTGAATGCACGGTAGCCAGTCATCATATCCTTAATATCCGTTTCAAACAGCATATTAATAGATTTGCGCACCAGCGTATTCCCAAAATTGTGGAACGCCCGCTTATTCTCCGTAAAATACGTGGAAGAAAGCCTGTCCCCAACTACCATATCCGCATTTCTGCCAAATACCATGCGGATAAGCTTTGGCGCTGCCTCCGCCGGATAGGTGTCGTCGCCATCTGTAATAATATAACATTCCGCGTCAATATCCCGGAACATACGTCGGATGACATTGCCTTTCCCCTGCTTGTACTCATAACGGACTACCGCCCCGGCCTCCCGTGCAATTTCATCTGTCCCATCCGTAGAATTATTGTCATACACATAAATAACGGCTTCGGGCAAAACCCGCTTAAAGTCCTCTATGACCTTACGGATTGTCTTGCTCTCATTATAACAAGGTATCAGTACTGCTATTTTATCCATGCCAGATTTCCTTCCATTTTTTCATCCTGCGGTATACACAGTATAATTCTATTATAATCTGAACAGCTAAAGTAATCAACAGGGCAATCACAACTCCATCCATGGAAAAATGCTTTACACATACCACAGACGCAAGAAAAGAAGATGCCAGCCCTCCAATGCCTATTGCCATCTGCCCTTTGATTTCCTTTAACACCGTGCAGACCGGAAACAGCGCCGCGTTGATACTGATTAAAAGCGTTGTAACAATTATCGGCACAAATAAGTAGGTATACGGCTCTATATCTTCAAATACCAGGGTCAAAAACCACTCCCCGAACAATGCCGACGCAATTAATGCCAGGACTGAAAGTATGGCAAATACAATTCCTACTGTTTTTAAAATCCCAAGGAAGCCTTTTCTGTCATTTTCTTTCAGCCGATCCGCAAGCGGCCGGATCAATGGAATAAAAACCGTCTGCGCGCCAACCTGTACTATCATACTTGGCGTAGCAACAGAGCTGTAAAACCCAAGTGCGGTTTCGCCGTAATAGCGATCCAAAAAATATTTTGGCAGGGAAATCGAAAGGTTATTTGTAACAGCCACAATAACAAGCGGGATCATTGCAAGCATCAGCTTTTTTAGCGCGGCGGGATCCGCCGATTCATTTTGCGGGATAAAACGCTGCGCCACATGCCTGTCATAGCAAACTGCAATAATCCCGGTAAGGGCTGTAATGCCGCTGATTGCTAAAACAAGGTTTTGTGTGGCATACAATATTCCGCAAAAGCCGCCAAGCATTAGGATCCCACGCATTATATAGGAATAACAGACATAGTCCATACGGCCGTTTTTCTGATCAATGCCGTGATATACATCCACCCATGCTTCTACGCATTTAAATAGCATGTACAACAGTATGGCGCCCCATTGATACGGGGTGTAGCTGTTGAAAAAAAGCCCTGCAAAACATATCAAAAACGCTATCGCCATTGCCAGGTAGCGTGAATGGATATAAGTACGGTCCGAGTACTCGCCAGACACATCCGCAACCTGGTACTGCCTGGTATTATAAAGTGCAAGGATGGCAAATGCTGCGGTAAAAGTCATTGCAATTGAGTATACGCCGGCATCCTGGTAACCGGAAAGCCTTACAACGAGCAGCGTAGTCAGCCATTGGCAGCCGTAGTAAAACATGGTGCCAAAACTGTTATAAAAAATATTGGCCAGGGTTGATTTTTCTTTCATTTGTTTTTCCTTTTTATTATATATCCATTGAGTAATCAGCACGGTGCAGTGTCAGATTCGGATTATAGAAGGGATCCCCCTTCTCAATTTCCTCCTGCCACTTCTCCTGAAACCGGTCTATCTCACTTTGGAACCTTGCCTGTTTCTCCTCTGTGTCCTCATAGCCTCTGGATTTGGATTCATAATGGTAAAGCTTTGCATACGGGTTAAACAAAATATCATACCCTGCCACCCGCACTTTCATACAAAAATCCACATCATTTAAAGCAACCACAAACTCCTCTTCCATGCCTCCCACTTCCTCAAATACATCCCGCCTTACCATCAAGCAAGCCCCTGTTACAGCGCTGACCTCCCTCTCGCAAAGCGAAAACGGGAAATAACGCCCGTCCCGGTCTGTCAGGCTCCACAGGGCATGTGCCGCAAAACCGCCCATTCCAATGATGACCCCGGCATGCTGTATGGTATTGTCCCCATAATAAAGCATTGCGCCGCACGCGCCAACCCCTGGCTTTAATACGGATACTACCATCTCACGTAAGGAATCCGCGTCCATAAATTCCGTATCGTTATTTAAGAACAGCAAAAGCTCCCCTTTTGCCTTCCTTGCAGCAAAGTTGTTGATAGCAGAATAATTAAACGGCCCCTCCCAGGTAATAACACTGATTCGCTTATCTTCTTCCTGGAGTGATTCATAATAAGAAAATGTCTCAGGCTCCTGACTGTTATTCTCTGCAATAATCACTTCATAATTCGTATAATTGCTTTTTTGGGCCAGGGAAGTAAGGCATAGCTTCAAATCCTCTATATGGTCCTTGTTTGGGATAATAATACTGACCAGCGGCTCCTCCTTAAGCTTCTGCCTGATATGGAAAAACCCCGGCACATCTGATTTTATGACTTCCCCTGGTATTTCTTCCAATTCCAGGTACTCCTTTAGGTAATCTTCATTTTGTATACTCTGGTTCCAGTAAAATTCTGTCTTATTTTGTTCGCCAACCACGTTAGAAAACAGTACCTTTGGGATATGGCGGATATTTACCGCCAGCCTAAATGCCTGCAGGGATAAGCCATACCAGCTATCCGGATTAAGCTTTATATGCCCCACATCCCTTACAATCTTCTCCAAAAGGCTGCGCCTTACTGCAAAACACTCCCCCAGATAAGGAAAATTCAAAAGCATCTGCATACTGGCATCCGGCTTAAAAAAGGGGCGGCAGCGTGTCTTCCCAAAGCAGTTGTCCTCATCAGTATAAACCAGATCCGGCAATATCTCTTTACCGGGCCGTATCCTGCTGATGCATTTCTTATTTCTGCTGTGGAATGAATTGAACACCTCAAACAAAAAATCCGGCTGCACTTTGATATTCCGGCCGCAAAAGACAAACGCATCCCCTTCCTTGTAAATATTTAACAGCGCCGTTAGCGTTCTGCCTTCTGTAATTTCTGCCAAAATGACACTCTGGCACGTTTGACGTTCCCATCCGCCACGCTTAAAATCCGTCCCCTCACCTGCCACAACTACAAGCGTCATGATCTGGGTTATATCGCTTTTTGCCTGTATTTCTAACATCTGCGGCGGTGTAGCGTTCCTTTTGCACCATGCCGTATATTCCGACATCTCACTAACCGGAATGCCAATCTTGCGCATTGCTTTTTTTAGTGTATAAACCATGCCATAATGCTCTAGGTAATAAATGGCTTTTTGTAGTTTATTTTTTCCTTCCAAATCAAAATCGCTTATCATCCAATCTCCTATCTCTTCTGCCAGTACCGCTCAAGTGAGAGGTTTTTGTTATAAAATGGATCTCCTGCGGCAATCTGATCCCTATACGTTATCATCAGCTTCTGCGCATCTGCTGCAGATAAGCCTGAAAACTCGCCTGCCTGGGACACCCGGCATAGCGCGTATGGGTTTAAAACCACCTGCCTGCCCTGCCGCCGCAGTAAAAAACATACCTCTAATGCCCTCGCCAGCAGGCTTTTTGTACTGCCCTGCCGCCACAGTGGTAAAAGCTCATTTTTCTTTGCCATACACGCATATCCGGATATGGCAGAAACATTGTGGGCATAATAATTCCTGCCCATATAGCCAGGCGCATCATAAGGCATGCCGCGGTTGACTTCCAGTGCGAGCATGTTGCTGGCAGGCCCTATCACAATATCGGAACTAAAAATCAAATCCTTCCTGTCAAGCACCTGCATGCCGCACAGCCCCACGTCCTGCCTTTGTGCAAACATCAAAAGCTCCTCTACAAACGAAGGCGTCACTGGCACAATCCCCCCCCAAAGAAGCAGGATATACTCCCCCGTGGCTTCCTGCATAGCGTCAGAAAGCCCTGTCATTGACTCAGCATACAAAAACTCCAGATCCCCGTAAGTGGAGATATTCCCCACCCCCGCCGCCGTCCGTGCAATCTGGCCTTTTGCCTGCCCCGGGGCATATATCAAAACCGAAACCTTAGGGCATCCTATTTCGTACCGCATCCTATAGTGGGTTTTACAAATCTGTGCGCTGTGCACCTTAGCCGGGCAGCCCCTGCGCAGCTCAGCATCCCTTACTGCTTTCCTGCCTGCTTCTATGGCATACGACTTAGAATTCAGATTTTGCGACGTAGACATATTGTGGCTCCGCCAAAAATAAAGGATTTTAGGAATATGACAGATATTTTGGGCTGCATCTGTCAGCCGCAGGATCATGTCGTGATCCTGGCTTCCGTCATACTCAGAAAGGAACATCCCCACCTCATCCAACAGGGAGCGCTTAAATACGCTCAAATGGCATATATAATTGACCCCCCTTAAATTATCTACTGAAAAATCAGGTTTAAAGTGGTATGTGACAATATTTTCCAGCTCTTGCCCCTCGAAAGTAACCTCATCCGTATAGATAAAATCCGCCCCATCCCGTTCAATCCGTTTTGCACACTCATACAACGCCGAAGGATGCAGCACATCATCATGGTCAAATAATGCCAGATACGTTCCAGACGACATACGGATACATGCATTGGTGTTTTCCGCAATACCTGCGTTTTTCTGAAGCTTTAGGTACCGGATACGCAAATCATGGGACGCATACTCTTTTACAACCTCTGCCACCCTGCCATGTGTTTCGTCTGACGCGTCTGCCAGGCAAAGCTCCCAGTTCTGGTAGGTCTGGCCTGTTACAGAGCAAATCATATCCCGCAGGAATGGTTCCGGCGTATTATACAGCGGAACCAGCACACTGATTTTCAAATCATCCGAAAACTTACGCTCCTTTTGCTTTTTCTTTTCCTCTTCAGTCGGCATAATCCTGGTCAGGTATTTTCTGGCCTCCTTGCGCCTGGTATAGCGGTTGTCTGTCAGGGCGCGCCCTGCTTTCTGATAGAGTCCGGACACGCCGTTTTGACGGATAAACCTGGCAGCGTGGTAGCCTTTTCTGGCCGGGTACAAAAGCGCCCAGGCAGGCGTGCCTTTTAATTTGCGGATTCCGTGCCGTTCTGGTTCTGTTTCTATGTCGTCCGGGCCGTCGTCATGGGTGTATGCTAAAAACTTTGCAAAATCCCCCAAATCCGCAGAGACAACGCTTTTTTCCTGTTCTATTTGTTTTAATAATGCCGCGTCTTGGTTTACATACATATAAACCTCCTTATTTGTTGTTCAGAGTCTTTTAAAAACGGCCTGTTTGAAATAAATCCAAGCTCAATACATAACCCGCTTCATTTTCAAATACAATCCCTACGCCCTTCTCCCCCAGCGTATCCTCCCCATGCTCTTTTTCAAACTGTGTCCCCTTCATCATCACCGCATACCGCACATTCCAGTCATAAAATGCCTGCCGCAGCTCTTTTTTTGTATGTCTCCACTCATAAAAATCAGGAAAATCATACCCGCTTGCCCCTTCATACAAATACGTCTGCCCGTAATCATTTTCTTCCGTCAAAAGCGGCACCATCTTCTCCTGCGAAAGGTGGTCTGCCACATACTGGAACAAATCAAACACCGAATTGGAAAGGCCTTCATGCCCCCTCATGATAAACGACCAGTCATGCTGGTACAGTGTAAAAAACGCCGTACTATGCATCGCGCCTGTAATCTTTTCTGTTGACGTCACAACCCGGTACTCGATTTTACCAAAGCAAAGCACCACAAACAACGCCACCATAGTACAATATGCAATCAGCGTCTCTTTTGCCTCCTGCAGCATCATAGAAACTGCCTTCGCCGTCAACACCCAGCAAAGCATCCACAATGGATAATATGTCTTATAGTAATAGTATGTCGAAACACGGTGCGTCAGCGTCAGCAGCAGCATGCCCCCTGTAAATATAAAAAACAAAAGAAAGAAAAACACGTCAGGCGTAAATTTGCGCCTCTTTAATGTGCTAGCCAGCACAAACAGCACTGGAAAAATCGTCCAGAAAAAATCCATGTACAGCTCTGTATAAATCCCTCCCGCATTAGAAAGCGCCCCTGAAATGCTTGTCCCGGAAGAAATAAAGAAACCATACAGGCAAAAATACAGCCCCATCACTGTCGGGAGCAAAAAAACGCGAAACGCCAGCGCTACATTTTTTTTCGTTACTACCTTCCCTTCCCTCTTTGCTACCACCACAAGGTAAAGCAAAACCGCCATAAAGGCAACCGGGGCAAACATCATATAGCTTGTCATCACGCCAAAGCAGCCTAACATCAGCATAAATTCTGTTATTTTACGCTCTGCCTTTGCCTCTTCATAAAGCCTGAGAGATATCACAAGGAACCCCACCATCATGCTCCCTACCGCCCAATAGCCAAAGGAATAATAAAAGCTGAAAAAAGGATACCCCAAAAAATAACAAAACGTAAGCAGCCCGGCAAACACCTTTGACGCCGCTGTCCGTGCATACCGCCGGATAAACGCCACAAAAAACAGCGTTTCCACCCACAGGAAAAAGCAGTCGCCTATGATATACCCCTTATACCAGTCGGCAATACGCACAAACGGCTGCACCATTTCGATAAACATGGCGTTCTGTAAATGCAGAAAATACATATTCGTCACTTTCTGGGAACGCACAATTGCCGTCGCCTCTTTTAAATGCAGCCCGGCATCGCTGTTATAATAGCAGTACAATAGCTGAGGCGAGAAAATTTTAATGCAGACCGCCGCCACCACAACCGTAACAACGCCAATCACAATAAAATCATATTTCTCCCATTCGTATTCCTGCACCATACCTTCCCTGTGTATCAAAAACGCTGTGCCGCCCGCTAATAACGCATACACTACAGCCATAGTATATATATTGACCGGGATATGCAATACGCTTATTACGCCCGCCAAAATGCTTCCCATGCAAATCGTAGCCAGAAACGACAGCACCGCCCAAACAAACCCACTCATCCTCTGGCAGGATTTGCGGTACCGGTAAACCATTACGGTACAGGCTGTAATCGCTGCAAGGTACATAACCGCTCCCAAAATTGACGCATGTAACATAACCCTACTCCTTACTTTAAAATAATCTGGTTTGGCGCCGTCGCAAAGCTGTATACCGCCGCCCCCTGCTGTGCCATCAAATACGTGTTCTTCATTGTGGTAAACCGTTTGCCCCGTTCGTTCATCAGCCAGTCCGGCGCATCAAAAAACGCTGCCCTTGCACCGATGGACTTATAAAACCCGCTCTTTAACCCGCCATTGCCGTGATGGCCCATCTGGATATAATCCGCCTGTAAGGCATCCCCGTATGTGTCCAGCAGATAATCGCTCATATTGCTGCCGACATCCGCGCAAAACAGCATAGACTCTTTCTTAGCTGTAATTTTAAACATCATTGAGCCGTCATTTAGCAGATCATTGGAAAGTTCATCCACATAATCATCATACGCGTTAAAGACCTCAAAAGCAAGCCCTTCTACTGTAAAAGTATCCCCCTGGTGCACATACGTTAACTGCGGGATAGTAAGCTTTAGCCACTCCGTGTATACTTCCGTCTCATCCCACGGCGCATTTTCCAGGCAAAGCTCTGGCGGCGCCATATCCACCGCATAAACCTTGTCAATTTTAATCTTTCCAGGCTTTTTATAAATCTCCGTAAACGCCCCTGCATGATCGCGGTGGGGATGGGTAATAATCCATGCGTCTACATGCCCGCCAAGCACTTTTACCACCTGCCTGACATAATCTGCGTCTGTAACCCAGCCCCCATCTACAACAATCAAATGCCCTTTATTATCCTGCAGCGTATAAAACATTAACTGGACGCCGTCCTTATCGCCATACTGTGTAATGAGCCACTGTCCGTCATACGCTGATTTTTCCTGTTCCATACGGAATACGCTGTAGGAAGCATTGCCCCCCACCTTGCTTAACCCCTGCGATACTAAGACATCGGTAGTTATTTCGTCCGCAGGATAAGCGAAATAGTTGCACGCTTCCATTGACATATACCAAAGCAGGGCTTCCCAGTTTTTTGTATCACTGCTCATAATCCGAAATATCTGGGATGCATTTTCCGTTTCTGCACGGTTGCCCTTCATGACCTCATTGCCGTACGGCATCAAAATCCCCGCATCATACTGGCGGACAGTCGTGGCCAGATCGTTTACTGTGACCAGTTTCTTGTGTGAAATGCCATTCTCTAAAGCATCCCTCTCTATGATATCGCAGATATCTACCGTATCCTGGGGCAGCTTGTACCAGTTTTGCTTGCGGGCGAATATCGTACTGTTATATGTGTTAGTCCCTGTCAGTACGGTTATCAGAAGCATTACCGCCAAAAGCAGATACCTCTTCACCTTCCCTTCTGCCTGTACAAGAACCTGCACCGCCGTATATGCTGTCACAGCCGCCGTCGGCAAAAGCCAGAACATACGCCAGTAGACCTCCCCGCCAATGCAGTCCATAATCAGCTTCGCCGTGACTGGAAAAAAAACGATAACAAAAAACAGCAGCGTATATCCTACAAACAGATACCTCTTGTCTTTTTCCTTTTTCTGCACAAGCAAATATACCAGGCATGCGAAAAACAGAGCCATCTGCATGCCTGTCCCATTGTAAGAATCATACATAGACATAACTGCCCGAAATGTTTCCCTCAAAATATTCCTCCTTTATATTTCCAGCCCCTGTAATATTTTAACGGATCCACAGGTAAATCCCGCCGCAAAGTATATTCGGCAGGCAGCACAATCCCACATATGCCAAAAGGCGTATGCGTTTATGCTTCCCTGCTGCTAAAACCCCCAGGATTCCAAGCATAACCGCGCCTAAAACCACGCCCATGGAAGATACCATACAACAGCTGCACATCAGCAAAAACAAAAGCGCCCAGTCTGCCAGCCCTGCCTTTACACCACATAAAAGCCCTGTTGTTCGCACGCCCATGTAAAACACAAGCGGCAGCAATACGCCGGCTAAAACAGCCTTTCCCTGCCACAGGCGAATCAAAAGGAACAGGCCCTGCGTCCTCTCACTGTAAGCCGAAAAGACCATAAGCGCCGTGGCAATCACCAGAAAATACCCTACCTCTTCCATGCGGCTTCCCGGCGCAGCGCACGTTTCGGATGCTTCCAAAACACCTTTATCCCGGGTGCAGCAGCCATCCCCGATAAGCATCCGCCCAATCAATGCATACACCGCATAGGCCAGCATCAAAAAAACAACCATAAACACCACATGCGCCGTCACTGCCGGATGCAGCCCCGTTATTTTTGATACCGTGGCTGTAAACGCATGGAATGGAGAAAGCACATACCGCGCCGGAAGCTTTGTATATGCCGACCCGGTATACGGGTTAAACGCAAATACTGTATCCGTTGCAAGCGAAGTGGTAGCCGACGCCACATAAAACGCATCGTCTGCATTGGTATACTGGTAGCGCAGATAGACAGCTGCCTGTCCAAGCGCAAATAAAAGCTGCGCCCAGATGCAAAGTGTAAACCTTTTAACCGCACAAACCGCCGCCCCCAAAACCGCTGGCAAACGCCTGTAATTAAGCAGCAGCGAAACCACTGCCAGAAACAGCATGCCCCCGGCATAAACCCACACCAGCAAAGACAGCGTCTGCCCCAGCCACACCATTGGCAGCGCAACTATCCAAAACAGCCCAAACATCACAATATACCCGGCCGCCACATGAAACAGCAAATTGTCCCTTTCCTGATGAATGCCAGAAATGCGGATGCGCATACCATCCTTAGGAGCTTTAAGCCCCGTCACAAGAAGCCCCAGCAGAAACGGAAGCACGCCCAAAAGCATTGCGGCCAAAACCAAACCTTTTACCATCGTTTACCCCTCTTTTTTAAATGCCCAGAATTTATTAATCAGAAAGTTCACCGGAACGCTCATAAGCAGGTTAAATACAGGCGCCAAAAATTCCGATATATGCAGTACGTCCACCCAAAGCACCATTAAAGCGCTGTTTAAAAACAGCCCGGTAAATGAGTAGGAAATATATGTCCGCACCAGCGCTTTTAACACCTGCCGCTGTTCGCCTTCTTCCACGGTAAATACAAATTTATTATTCCAAAAAAAGGACCATAATACACTTAATACAAACCCGGCTGCCGTCGCCGCCAGGTAATCATACCCCTTCCAAACCCCCAATGCCCTAAGGCACACCAAAACACCCAAATAAATGGCATAATTGACTACCGTGTTGCTCACGCCAACCAGCCCGAATTTTACAAACTGCAAAAAAGCGTCCTTCGCCTGTGGCGTAAGCTCCCGCCGCAGTATAAAAAACAACGCGGACAGGCACCACAGCGAAACCTTTTCCACCATCCCCCACAATATCGCGCCTGCTTTTTTCATAACCCATCCCCGCGCCGCACTGTGTTGGTTTCCTTGCAGATAAATACAGGCCTGTGTTTGACTTCAAGATAAGTCTTAGCAAGGTAGGAGCCTAATATACCGATACATAAAAGCTGTATGCCCCCCAAAAACATAGTAATACATACCATAGAAGGCCAGCCAAAGGCGGAACCGCCGTAAAGCAGCTGCCGCACAATAATAAAAACAATGGAAACTGCAGATAAGGCGCACATAAAAACGCCCAAAAATGCCGCAATCGACAGCGGCATAGTAGAAAACGCCACAATACCGTCTATAGAATATAAAAACAGCTTCCAAAACGACCACTTCGTTTCGCCTGCCACGCGCTCTACATTTTCATACTCCAGCCATTTCGTCTCAAAACCCACCCAGCCGAACAGCCCTTTGGAAAAGCGGTTGTACTCGCACATAGAAAGCAGCGCATCCACAAAAGCACGGTTCATTAAGCGGTAATCCCTTGCGCCGTCTACAATATCCGCTTTAGAAATATGGTTCATCAGCCGATAAAAACAACGGGCAAAAAAGGACCGGATAGGGGGCTCCCCTTTTCGGTTGACACGCCTTGTAGCAACAGAATCGTAGCCTTCTTCCACTATAGCCTGGTACATCTTAGGCAAAAGGGACGGCGGATCCTGTAAATCAGCGTCCATAATAGCAGTCAAATCCCCATCAGAATAGGAAAGGCCTGCATATATAGCAGCTTCCTTCCCAAAATTGCGCGAAAATGATACATATTTGACACGGGAATCCTTAGATGCAATCTGTTTGATCACTTCAAGCGTTTTGTCTTTTGATCCGTCATTGACAAAAAGCAGCTCAAATTCAATATCTGGCATATCCTGCATGGTTTTTTGCATTTCCTCATAAAAAAACTGCAGGACAGCTTCTTCATTGTAACATGGAACTATAGCTGTTAGTTTCATAATACCCTCCATTTTAACTGTCCCCTGTAAATCGTTTTATTATACCTTGAAATGGATTGAATGTCAAATTTTGGGGATACACTCTAAATTCAAAAAAGCACCCGGCAAAATCCGGATGCTTTTTTATTCTATGGATGTTAGAATATAAATAATCTTTCCCCATCTTAAAATCTTCGTTATCGGTCCCCCTCTACAAGCTCTAGCAATGCCTTTTTTATTTGACAAAGCTTTTGCCTGGCCGCTTCGCCGCCCTCTGCCCTTACCCCAATATAAAATTTAATCTTAGGCTCTGTGCCGGACGGGCGGATGCAAAAAAACCCTTCCCCTTCCAGCCCAAAATATAGGACATTTGACCGCGGCAGCCCTGCCGGCCCTTCTTTACCGCCACAAAAATCGTACCGGATGCCTTTCTTATAATCCGTAAACCAGAGCACCTGCGCTGGCCCGATTTGCCTTGGCGCGCCCTCCCGTATACGTTCCATCATGCGCGCAATCTTTTTGGCCCCGTCCTGGCCTTTTAATGTAACAGTATAAAGTGTTTCCTGATAATAACCGTATTTTTTATACAGGCGTTCCATCTGATCGCATAACGTCATGCCCTGTTGCCTGCACCACGCGGCCACCTCGCATAACGCCATGACGGCAGCCACCGCATCCTTGTCCCTGGCATGCGTCCCTGGCAGGCAGCCATAGCTCTCCTCATAACCGAACAAAAATTCATAGCTGCCCCTCTGCTCAAACAGCTTAATCTGTTCTCCGATATATTTAAACCCGGTCAGCGTTTCAAACAGCGTTACTCCATATTCCTGCGTAATGGGCTTTGCCATTTTGCCGGATACAATTGTTGTAACAACCGCACCGTTTGGCGGCAGCATGCCCAACGCTTTTTTGCGTGAAAGAATATATTCCAATACCAGCATCCCGGACATATTTCCAGTAAAGCTTTTGTATTCGCCATCCAAAGCGTCCTTTGCGTACACGCCCAGACGGTCGGCATCCGGATCAGTAGCAAGCACAATATCTGCATCCACCTGCCTTGCCAGGGCAAGTGCAAGGGAAAACGCGTCTTTATCTTCCGGGTTGGGGGAAGAAACCGTAGGAAAATCCCCGTCTGCAAGCTCCTGCTCCTCCACCACATAAACCTGTGTAAAGCCCAGTTCCTTTAAGATACGCCTCACCGGAAGATTCCCGGTCCCGTGCAGCGGAGTATAGACGATTTTCAAATGGCCCGCCTGCTCTTTCAAAACCTCAGGCTGGATAAGAAGCTTTTTGAGCTCTTGCATATAGGCATCGTCAATCTCATCAGGAATTACCGCATATAAGCCGGCTTTTACCGCATCCTCCTTGGACATAGCCTTTACCTGCCCAAAATCTGTAACAGCGTTCACCTCTTTTATTATATCCTGATCCCTTGGCGGCGTAATCTGCCCGCCGTCTTCCCAATAGACTTTATAGCCATTGTACTGCGCTGGATTATGGCTTGCAGTAATAGCAATGCCCGCGGTACACCCCAGCTGCCGCACTGCAAAAGAAAGCATAGGTGTCGGACGAAGGCTTATAAACACATGGGCTTTAATTCCGTTTGCCGCCAGGCACAATGCAGCCTCTTGTGCAAACTGGGCAGACTTATGCCTGGAATCATACGCAATAGCAACACTTTTATTCGGGACGTTTGCCTTATGGATATAATTTGCCAGGCCCTGCGTTGCTTTGCGCACTGTATATATATTCATCCGGTTTGTTCCCGCCCCGATTATACCCCTTAACCCCCCTGTGCCAAATTCCAGGTTCCGGTAAAAACGATCCGCAATTTCGTCTGTATCAGCTGCAATCTGGGACAGCTCCTTTTTCGTTTCTTCATCAAAATATGGAGACTGCATCCATAAGCGGTATGTCTCTTGTATATCCATCATTTCCTCCTGTTACGTCCTTTTATCAAGCCACTATAGATATGATACCTGAAACACAGAAATTTTCCAATAGGAAATTATATCTTTTGTGTCTCCCCCCTCTGGTAAGCCATATGCGACAACACCATCATTGCAATCTTAAACAGCATAGCATCCTCAAATTTCCGTATATCCAGCCCGATCGCTTTCTCAAGTCTCTCCAGCCTGTACACCAGCGTATTTCTGTGTACAAAAAGCTGCCTGGCCGTTTCTGAAATGTTCAGATTATTCTCAAAGAAGCTTTGTATCGTCAAAACATTCTCATCTGAAAACACATCTGGCATTTCATCCCCAAACACTTCCCGGATAAACATTTCACACAAGCTCATTGGAATCTGGTATATCAGCCGTCCAATCCCAAGCCTGCTGTAAGATACTACTTCCTTTCCGGCATAAAAAACCTTCCCAACCTCAATCGCCATCAACGCTTCCTGATACGCTTTAGCAATATCCTGCAAGTCCTTTGCGCGGTTGCCATAGCCCACCCGTACACGCACCATTGCTTCGCTGTGCAAATTATCCACCATCATCTTAGCAAGACGTTCTAAATCCTCCTCCTCTTTTAAATCACACACATCCTTAATAAAAATAATATTCTGCTCATCTACCTCCATTACAAAATCCCTGCCCGATCCGCCAAACATCCCCTTCACCAGTTCCATCATATACGAATCTTTTTTACCATCTACTTCAATCACAAAAACAACACGCTCGGCCTGTTCTATATGGAATTTCCTGGCCTTATTATACATATCCACAACCAGCATATTCCCCAACAGGACATTTTGCATAAAATGATTCCTATCCATCTTGTCACGGTACATCTCCGCCAGATTCCGGATCTGGCAGACAGCCAGCTTGCCGACCATGTACGCCTCCTCAGAAGCCGAGTGCGCCAAAAGGATATATTTTACTTCATCTTCCACAACCACCTTAAAAAAATGGTATCCTAACAGTATTTGGCTTTCCGCCATAGATTCCGCAAAAACCAAAACGGCCTCATCAAACTCCTTGCCTGGGATAAAAGTTGAAACGAGCAGTTTGCCGTGCTCATTGTAAAGCGCCGTTTCAATACGGGAAATTTCTTTGATTTCATCCAGTGTTAACTGTAATTTATGGTTTGATAACAAAGTATCGCCCTCCTTTATTTACTTTTCTAAAACCAGAAATAGCCAAGCGCCCTACGCCTGGCTACCCCCTCTTAATTTGTAATAGTCTGTTCTGTTTCTTTATCAAACACATGGATTTTCTGTGGATCCAGAGCCATCCGGACATGTGTCCCTACCCTGGCTGGCGTATCGGACGCTACTTTTGCACTCATATTCATCCCTGCAACGCCAAAGTACAATATCACCTCAGACCCCAGCAGCTCATACCCTGTCACATCCGCTTCAACCACGCTATCCTTAAACTTTTCCAAAGCCTTCTGTGAATCGCTCAAATCCTCCGGCCTTATCCCAAAAACAACCGTCTTGCCATTATATCCGCCGTCCGCTAGCTTTTTCGACTTCTCTGGCGGAAGCTCTACTTTAAATTTATCAAAGGAAAGGACTGCCTTCCCGCCTTCTATCCTGCACGTTGCATCTACAAAGTTCATCTGCGGCGACCCGATAAATCCGGCTACGAATAGGTTATCCGGCTCATTGTATAGCTTAATCGGAGAATCTACCTGCATAATAACGCCATCCTTTAATACGACAATCCTGGTGCCTAAGGTCATTGCCTCTGTCTGATCGTGCGTTACATAAATGATGGTTGCACCCAGCCTCTTATGCAGCGCAGAAATCTCGGCGCGCATCTGGACCCTTAACTTCGCGTCCAGGTTAGAGAGCGGCTCATCCATTAAAAAAACTTTTGGGCTGCGGACAATCGCACGGCCCATAGCTACACGCTGCCTTTGTCCGCCGGACAGCGCCTTTGGCTTACGTTCTAATAATTTATCCAGGTCAAGGATTTTAGCGGCAGCTTCCACCTTCTGCCTGATTTCCTCTTTCGGCACTTTTTTTAATTTGAGCCCAAACGCCATATTATCAAATACTGTCATATGGGGATATAATGCATAATTCTGGAAAACCATTGCAATATCGCGGTCTTTTGGTTCCACGTCATTTACAACTCTTCCATCTATAGAGAATTCACCGGAAGAAATATCTTCCAAGCCAGCAATCATCCTTAAGGTCGTAGACTTCCCGCAGCCGGACGGGCCTACGAAAATAATAAATTCCTTATCCGCTACCTCAAGGTTAAAATCTTTTACTGCCTCAAACCCGTTGGAATATTTTTTATAAATATGCTTCAATGATAAACTTGCCATGTTTAAACCCCTCCTGATATTTTTCTTTCCTGTTGGTATTACTTTAACAGACGCACAAGCTTCTGGCTATTCGGGAATTACACAAAATATCAGTTGGTTTCTTGTGGTTTCGACGAATTTAATATGGCTTATTTCATAAGCCCGTCATAATGACGGAGCTTTGCTGTTTTTTTGTACAAACTGGCCAAACCTATACTTTTCCAGTACTTCCAAACCCTCCCCTGTCCTCATTTTGAAGGCTTTTACACTCCTCAAATAAAACCTCCGGCTGGTTCTCCACAATACGGAACTGGCAGATCCTTTCGTTTTTCCCAATCACCGTATCCCTCGTAGCGTAAACTGGCATCCGCCACATATCCTGATCCCCGCAGTACGAATTGTCGATAATCCCGCAGCTGTTCGTCTGCAAAATCCCGTAGTTTTTAAAGGCAGAGCTGCGCGGTACAAGATGCGCCTCATACCCCTTGGGCAGCTGCATGGCTACGCCAAGCGGAATTAATGCAAAATCTCCCTTCTTCAATTCCACGCGCTCCGACGCCCGCAAATCAATCCAATCCGACTTACCGCCGATATACTTAAGCCTTTCGATTTCCTCTGAAAAATATTTAATCCGGATCGTTTCCATTTTCCTGCCCCCACTCCAGTGCGGCATATTCCGCCTTCTTATCCCGCAGCATCAGCTCCGTCACCGCTTCCCTAACTGGCTTATCTTCAAACAGTACCTGGTTCACCTGCTCAATAATCGGCATCGAAACGCCGTATTTTTTGCTCAGTGCAATGGCTGCTTTGGCGGAATACACGCCTTCCACGACCATCTTTACCTCGTCCATGGCCTGCTGCATCGTATATCCCTGCCCCATAAGCATCCCCGCCTTACGGTTCCTTGAATGCCGGCTGGCGCAGGTGACAATCAAATCGCCAATCCCGGTCAGCCCGTTCATCGTTTCGGCGCCTGCGCCCATCTTTACTGCCAGGCGGCGGATTTCCGCCATGCCGCGGGTAATTAACGCCGCTTTGGTATTGTCGCCAAAGCCAAGGCCGTCCGCCATGCCCGCTGCAAGCGCAATCACATTTTTTAAAGCGCCGCCCAGCTCCATGCCAAGCACATCCGGGCTCGTATAAACACGGAACACCTCATTCATAAACATACCCTGGATATATTCTGCCGTCTGCTTAGCCTTTGCACCTGCCACAACAGTCGTTGGAAGCCCCCTGCCAACCTCCTCCGCATGGCTTGGCCCGCACATTACGGCAGGGAAGGGCCGGAAAGCACTGCCACATCCGCCCCCGGGATCTCCTGCAGGATCACCTGGGAAAGGGTCATAAGGGTAGTTTCCTCAATGCCCTTTGCCACACAGACAATAATCTGCCCCTTCTTAATAAAGGACGCCATCTGCCTGGCAGTGCCCCTGGTATAAACAGACGGCACGGCAAGCACCAGCAGCTCTTTCCCTTCAACAGCCTCTTTTAAATCCGAGGTAAAAGAAACCCGCTCCCCAAGCGTTACCCCCGGGAGCTTATCTTTATGTTCGTGTTCTTTTTGCAGCATGGCAACTTCCGCTTCCACAATCGACCATACCGTAACCGGATGCCCGTTTCTCTCCAATACGGCGGCAAGCGCGCAGCCCCAGCTTCCGGCTCCTATTATCCCTGTATTTGCCATTATGAAACTGTCCCTTCTTTCTTTTTGTGTAAACTGAATTTATTCTCCGTGCCGCTAAGCAGCCGCCCGATATTCTCACGGTGGCGGATAATCCCCATCAGCATAATAACTGCCGAAAGCACGTATATTTCCGTCTTATAGGCCTGAGTCACATTTAAAACCCCAAGCTCTCCAAAGACTACTGTCTGTATAAAAAAACTGATAAGCCCCAGAATCGAACCGATCGAAACATATTTCGTCAGCACAACCGACAGAATAAAAACCGCCAGTCCAATGGGCACTTCAATGGGACAAAACGCAATCATCATACCTCCCGTACAGGCAATGCCCTTGCCCCCCTTAAAATTTTTCATATAAAACGGGTGGTTATGCCCGATAATCGTGCCAAATCCGGCATAAAGCTGCAGCAGGCGCACGCCCTCCGGCTCCCGTCCGTGGAATAAAAGCCAGGTTAGCCCGATTGCAGCAATCGGCTTTGAAACATCCCCCAAAAGCGTAATAAGCCCCGCCTTCCATCCAAATACACGAAGCGTATTCGTCGTCCCGGCGTTCCCGCTGCCCATATGCGTAATGTCCTGGTGCTTTAGCTTTCCAAGCAAATACGCCGGCAGAATAATCCCGCAGAAATATCCGATTATAACGACAATGATCCGATTCGCCAGCATCACGTCAGCCTCCCTTTCTCTCCCGGATAATAAATTTTAATGAGGTGCCACGGAACCCGAACGCTTCGCGTATCCGGTTCTCCAGATATCTGGTATAAGAAAAATGCATCAGCTTCTTATCGTTGACAAACACGACAAATGTCGGCGGCTTAACGGCAACCTGCGTCACATAGTAGATTTTGAGCCGTTTCCCGCGGTCGGACGGCGGCTGCTGCATTGCGACCGCTTCCATTACAATCTCATTTAATACGCCTGTGGCAATCCGCATGGAATTATTCTCAAGCACCATATCAATCATAGAAAAAACCCGTTCTACCCGCTGCCCTGTTTTTGCCGAAATAAACATCAGCTCCGCATAAGGCATAAAGCTTAGCACCTGGCGTATGCGGTCCGAATGCCGGTACATTGTCTTATCGTCTTTTTCCACCGCGTCCCATTTGTTGACTGCAATAATTATCCCTTTCCCCTTATCGTGGGCAATTCCGGCAATCTTCGCGTCCTGCTCAGTCACGCCCTCCTCTGCGTCTATCAGAATCAGCACCACATCGGCGCGTTCCACCGCAGTTACAGCGCGGATTACGCTATACCGCTCCAGATCCTCCTTGACCTTGCTTTTCCTGCGCAGGCCCGCTGTATCGATAAACACATATTCCTGATCCTGCCATGTAACAGCCGTATCCACTGCGTCCCTTGTCGTCCCCGCAATATCCGAAACAATTACACGGTTTTCGCCCATTAGGCGGTTGACCAGAGAGGACTTGCCGACATTGGGCTTTCCGATCACCGCTACCTTTGTCCGCGTATCCTCTTCTTCGTCCTGCGCCTGCGCCGGAACCGAAACCGGCCGCGGGCACAGAGTTCAAACCGATCGCACCGAAGAAAGTAGAAGTTATCCGTCAGCCGGAGGAAGAGGCGCGGCCGGAGCAGGGGCCGGGCAGGCCCACAGAGGCCGGACAGGCAGCCGGGAGGAGACCCGGACCTGAAAAGGACGCTGAAGGCAGTGAGGCGAAGCCCGTGGAGGAGAGCACACCTGCGGTGGATATTCAGTTTGCAAGCGGGCCGGATAACGGCCGTAACAGTAATGAGAGAATTCTGGAACTGCACAAGGCCGGGAAATCTAATATGGCGATCGCCAAGGAGCTTGGACTTGGTCTCGGAGAAGTCAAGCTGGTGATCGACCTGTTTGAAGGAATGTAGAGACAGTCCGGTCAGCAGGGGATCTGAGAAGGGAAAGTATGGAACGGAGATATTATTTGCGCGGCCTTGGTGTCGGCATTGCCGTGACTGCGGTCATCATGGGAGTCATGACATCCCGTGACGCTAAGATGACAGACAGAGAAGTCATAGCCAGGGCCAAAGAGCTGGGTATGGTGGAGAGCACAGTGCTCCTCGATGAAAACGATGAAGCTTCGAACGGGGAAGAAGGGGCGGATGCAGATAACGAGACAGAGGAGGAAGCCGGCGCTGCAGGGGAAGATCCGGCCGGAGACGGAACAGTGCCTGATGCAGGAGAAGAGGCCGGCGGTAAAGATGCGAACGAAGCCGTGGATGTGACGGGAACCGGCGCGGAAGACGACCGGAGCGGGAGTGAAGCGGGCGATATGCCAGAGAATGAGGATACAGGCGAACCGGACACGGATGACGCAGACAGGCAGACGGCAGCGGACGGCGGACAGGAGCCGGAATCAGCAGAAGAAGATGCAGGGCAGGAAGATAAAGTGACATCGGAAGAAGAGAAGAAGGCGCTCATCACTTCGGCGGCCGTTAAGAAGATCACGGTCAACAGCGGCGACGGTTCGCATACCGTAGCGCAGAAGCTGGCAGATGCCGGAGTGATCATTTCCGCACAGTCTTTTGACGATTACCTGTGCCGGTACGGTTATGACAAGAAGCTGCGCACGGGAACCTTTTCGATCCCGGCAGATGCCAGTGACGAGCAGATCGCGAGGATCGTGACGGGCGCGGAATAATGAAGAAAATGCGAAAAAACCCTTGTAAAAGGGTTTTTTTTATGGTATCTTATTTAAGTGTGTGCAGAGATGCACGTAACAAGTAATCACATATGTCCGGAGGCTGCCGGTGCTTCATAACGCAGGAGTGGCAGCAGAAGCAGGATATATGGAAGAGAAACCAAATGGAGGTAGAACAATGAGCGTTATTTCAATGAAACAGTTATTAGAAGCAGGTGTGCATTTCGGACACCAGACAAGAAGATGGAACCCTAAGATGGCTCCTTATATCTTCACAGAGAGAAACGGTATCCACATCATCGACCTGCAGAAGTCCGTAGGTAAGGTGGACGAGGCCTACAGAGCGGTATTCGACGTGGCTTCCCAGGGCGGCACGATCCTTTTCGTAGGTACGAAGAAGCAGGCGCAGGACGCAGTTAAGACAGAGGCTGAGCGCTGCGGCATGTATTATGTCAATGAAAGATGGCTGGGCGGTATGCTCACGAACTTCAAGACGATTCAGTCCAGAATCGACAGACTGAAAGCGATCGAGGTTATGTCCGAGGACGGCACTTTTGACGTACTTCCCAAGAAAGAAGTCATCAAGATCAAGAAAGAATGGGAGAAGCTGGAAAAGAATCTGGGCGGTATCAAGAACATGACCAGAATTCCTGACTGTATCTTTGTAGTAGATCCCAAGAAGGAAAGAATCTGCGTTCAGGAGGCTCATACGCTGGGTATCACACTGATCGGTATCGGCGATACGAACTGCGATCCGGAAGAACTCGATTACATCATCCCCGGTAATGATGATGCTATCAGAGCCGTGAAGCTGATCGTTTCCAAGATGGCTGACGCTGTTGTGGAGGCTAATCAGGGTGCGGAAGAGTATGTTGACGAGGCGGAAGCACAGAAAGTAGAAGAGACCGACGAAGAGAACGCGTAAGTATATCATATTAAGCAGAGATGATTTGGAGGAAAGATAGATGGCTATTACAGCAGCAATGGTAAAAGAATTAAGAGAGATGACCGGTGCAGGCATGATGGACTGCAAGAAAGCCCTCGGCGAGACAGACGGCGATATGGATGCAGCGGTTGAGTATTTAAGAAAGAACGGACAGGCGAAAGCAGAGAAGAAAGCCGGCAGAATTGCAGCAGAAGGTCTTTGCCGCGTATCGATCAAGGATGACAGGACAGTAGCGGTAGTGGAAGTGAATTCCGAGACAGACTTCGTGGCGAAGAATGCAGATTTCCAGGCTTATGTGGAAGCGGTTGCGAAGCAGGCAGTTGAGTCCGATGCGGCAGATATGGATGCTTTTTTGGCGGAGGCATGGCACCTGGATTCTGCTAAGACAGTGAAAGATGCTCTGGTTGATAAGATTGCCGTGATCGGTGAGAATCTGACGATCAGAAGATTCGAGAAGGTTGTTGCAAATGATGGCTGTGCTGTGTCTTATGTGCACGGCGGCGGCAGAATCGGCGTTATTGTGGAAGCAGCGACAGACGTTGTTAACGATGCAGTGAAGGAAGCGCTGACAAACATTGCAATGCAGGTTGCTGCGCTGTATCCGAAGTACGTTTCCACGGCAGAGGTGTCCGAGGAGTACAAGGCTCATGAGAAAGAGATCCTCACAGAGCAGATCAAGAACGATCCCAAGATGGCAGGCAAGCCGGAGAAGGTGATCGAAGGCGCTGTGATGGGCCGTCTCAACAAGGAGCTGAAAGAAGTATGTCTGTTAGAGCAGGTATATGTTAAGGCTGAGGATGGCAAACAGACGGTAGCGAAGTATATCGAAGAGGTTGCCAAAGAGAATGGTGCGAATCTTTCCGTTAAGAGATTTGTTCGTTTTGAAACAGGCGAAGGCATCGAGAAAAAAGTAGATGATTTCGCAGCAGAAGTTGCAGCTCAGGCTGGAATGTAAAAGATAATATATAAGCTTCCTATCAATCATATCGTTAATTGATAGGAAGCTTATTTTAATTTTGGGATTAGCATAGTCTCTCCATGATTCCCCTTCGTAGTTCAAATAGAAAAAAATTATTAGAATTACACATCATTTAGATAAGCTTCATATTCTTCAAAAGATTCTTCGCCACAGCCGTCTAGAAGCATCATAAAGCAGCTTTCAATAATATCAATCCACGTCAGCAAATCTTTTGTTTGTTCTTCTGTCAATAGATGGTTAACTTCCAACATTCCACCATCAGGGGAGGTCCATTCTCTTGTCAGATGGATGATTGCTACAATGTCCGATATGATTTCGCGGTCAATCGTTGGTGTAGAAAATTCATTGGTTAATGTTTTTAGGCATTCTATCACTTCTATAAAGTTTTCTTGATGCAGTTCACCGCCAAAAGGGCGTAAAATTCCTAAAAAACCATTTTTCCATTTTGGATTTTGGATGTCACTATTTCTTGATGAATGAAAAGACAGCAATTCTTTTGCTTCTTTGATATCCATAGCTATATACACTTCCTTATGTATTCAAATTTTTCAGATGCGCCCTAAGTATATCATAAACAATTATTCAATGCAACAGTTCAGCCTTTGGCTTCCTGTTACAGGCATCAAGCCATGGGCTTATCTTGTAGGCATCTGAAAATCCACAAGAGCCTTATTCAGATAATCGTTGAAAGGTTTCATGATTCGAAAAAGTTTTGCCGCCTTTTTAGAAAATGTGTCTGCATTATTTAATTCTGTATCTTTTAACGGATACTCCAGATACCAACTCTTAAATTTTAGATATTTCGCTTGCGGATGATCTTTATCATATCCCGCAGGGACATTTTTTAGTGTTGTTCCCCGTACAGTGAAATGTTTTTCAAATTCTGGCTCATGTATAATCTTTTCCCATTCTTCTCCATTTCGGACAATATAATCCCGTATCATCGTTGTCGCATCTTTAAACATATCTGCAAAT